>BNJS01003772.1_pt1 | contig 297500 bp, 296 predicted proteins | sample 8540461 | NCBI WGS metagenome assembly BNJS01 (sample SAMD00202454, study PRJDB9452) | human saliva metagenome | isolation source: human saliva | place: Japan
ATGATTGACGTCAAAGTAAAAAGATAGCGATATACGCAAAGCCGTTGAAGAAGGAATGGACAGTTTTGTTCAGGTCTTTGTTGATGCCATTGGCAATGCAATAGATAATAAGTTGACATTGGAAACAATGCAGCAACTAAATGCTGATCAGATAACACTGTTGGCATGGAGTTATCTTCATCAGGAAGTGATGGATGGCGGTTATATCCAATTGATATACAATGGCTATGGAGCGTTTATCTTCAAGAACCCTTTTGCCGTAGCTATGCGCAACTGGGGCATTCGAGAGCTATACACACACATTCGTCATGGAAAGAAATACTACGAAAAGTATCGTGAGGCAATTGAAGCTGTTGAATCTGACGAAGATTTCATGGCTTTATATGAACAGATGCCTGAATTTGACGAGTTTGATGATGAATTTGTGGTCAATGAGGAACGATGGTGTGCAATGATTGCTGCCTACATCGATGACCATATTGAGAATTTTGCAACAATTGAAAATGAATAAGGAACAACAAGAGAAAAGAAAGAAATCACCTGTACAGATAAGAAACAAGAAAGCTTCATTCGAATATTTCTTTGTTGATACTTACACAGCAGGTATTGTTCTTACTGGTACTGAGATAAAGTCTATCCGTGCTGGTAAGGCTTCGTTGGTTGATTCTTACTGCTATATAACAAAAGGTGAAATGTGGGTACAGGGGATGAATATATCTCCTTATTTCTATGGGTCGTATGCTAATCATGAGGCAAAACGCCCACGAAAACTCCTATTAAACCGAAAAGAAATACGCAACCTTGAAGCAGAATCAAAGAACCCAGGCTTCACAATTATTCCAACACTTATCTTCATCGATGAGAACGGACGAGCAAAGGTTGATATTGCGTTAGCAAGGGGTAAGAAAGAATACGACAAGCGTCAAACACTAAAAGAAAAAGAAGACCGACGAGAGATGGATCGGGCAAAGAAACACTATTAAAAGAATAATGAAGTTAAGGGATAACATTAAAGATAGAATACTAATTTTAGATGGTGCTATGGGCACCATGATTCAAGGATATAACTTAACGGAGAAAGACTTCCGAGGTAACCTTGAACTTTTACAGATGCTCAATTATCAGGGTAATAATGATATGTTGAATCTGTCACGCCCTGATATCATTGAGGATATTCATCGTCGTTATTTAGAGGTGGGAGCTGATATTATCAGTACTAACACCTTCTCTGCACAGCGCATTTCGCAAGCAGATTACCACATGGAAAGTTTCTCTCGTGATATTGCTTACGCAGGAGCGAAACTTGCACGTAAGTGTGCTGATGAATATTCGACCGCAGACAAACCTCGTTTTGTCGCAGGTAGTATTGGTCCGACGAACAAAGACTTGTTCGATGTCGCCTGATGTAAGCGACCCTGCTAAGCGTGACCTTACGTATGATGCACTCTTTGATGCTTATAGCGAGCAGGTTGCAGCGATGATAGAAGGGGGGATTGATGCTGTTTTGATTGAGACTATCTTTGATACGCTTAATGCTAAAGTAGCAATTGATGCGTCATTGTCTGAGATGAAGAAGGCGGGTGTCGATTTACCTATTATGCTGTCAGTGACCATTACTGACTTGTCTGGCAGAACGCTTAGTGGTCAGACACTCGATGCTTTCCTTGCATCAGTATCGTCTTATCCTATCTTTTCTGTTGGTCTTAACTGTTCGTTCGGAGCAGAACAGATGCGCCCTTATTTGAAGGAGTTAGCTGCTAAAGCACCTTATTATATAAGCATTCATCCAAATGCAGGTCTGCCAAACTCGATGGGAGAGTATGATGAAACAGCAGAAATCATGGTGCCACAGATGGCTTCATTCGTGGATGAAGGGCTTGTGAATATCATTGGTGGCTGTTGTGGAACAACGGAAGAGTTCATTGCCGGCTACGTAAAAGTTGTTGAAGGAAAGAAACCTCATATACCTGTTGATGCACCAAAGGAGATGATTCTCTCAGGACTTGAGCAGTTCCGATTAACTCCAGAAATATCATTTGTGAATGTTGGTGAGCGTTGTAATGTTGCAGGAAGCCGTAAGTTCCTTCGCTTAGTAAAAGAGAAGAACTACGAGGAGGCGCTGACAATTGCTCGTAAACAGGTGGATGATGGTGCGTTGGTACTGGATATCAATATGGACGACGGTCTGTTGGAGGCAAAAGATGAGATGGCTCATTTTCGTCAATATGATTTCATCAGAACCAGAGATTGCTCGTGTTCCATTGATGATTGACTCATCTGATTGGGAGGTAGTTGTATCTGCTTTGAAGTGTGTGCAGGGTAAAGCGATTGTCAACTCTATTTCTTTGAAAGAAGGTGAAGAGGTCTTTATTCGCCATGCAAAGGATGTACTGCGCTTCGGTGCAGCTGTTGTTGTGATGTGCTTTGATGAAGAAGGACAAGCAACAAGCTACGAGCGTCGTATTGAGATAGCTGAAAGAGCTTATAAGATTCTTACCGAGAAAGTGGGTTTCCCACCTCAGGACATTATCTTCGACCCAAATATTCTTGCTATTTGTACGGGTATGAAAGAGCATAATAGCTATGCTGTCGATTTCATTCGTGCAACGGAATGGATAAAGAAGAACCTACCTGGTGCGCACGTTAGTGGTGGTGTAAGTAACCTTTCATTTAGCTTCCGAGGTAATAACTATATCCGTGAAGCTATGCATGCCGTATTCCTTTATCATGCCATTCAGGTGGGTATGGACTTTGGTATTGTCAATCCAGCTACCAAAGTAACATACGCCGATATACCAGAAGACCATCTGAAGATAATTGAAGACGTTGTTCTGGATAGGGTAGAGGGAGCCGACGAACTACTGATTGAACTGGCTAACAAGATTCTTGAGGAAAAAGAAGCACAAAAGAATGGTGGTGCTACGCAGGAAGTAGCGCAAGAAGCATGGCGTAATGACATTTTGGAAGACAGATTAAAATATGCACTGCGCAAAGGGTATTTCAACCTATTTGAATGAGGATATTCATGAAGCATTGGAGAAGTATCCACACGCTGTGAACATTATTGAAGGTCCTTTGATGCAGGGTATGAACGAAGTAGGCGACTTGTTCGGTGCTGGTAAGATGTTCTTACCACAGGTTGTCAAGACTGCCCGCACAATGAAAGATGCTGTAGCTATCCTTCAACCTTATATTGAAAAGGAGAAGGTAGATGGTAAGGCTATTGCAGGAAAGGTGCTATTGGCTACTGTAAAGGGCGATGTGCACGATATCGGAAAGAATATTGTGGGCGTTGTGATGGCTTGTAACAACTATGAAGTAATTGATTTGGGCGTTATGGTGCCTGCTGATCAGATTATTAAGAAAGCCAAGGAAGAGAATGTTGACTTGATCGGATTGTCTGGTCTCATTACACCAAGTCTGCAGGAGATGGTTAATAGTGTTGTAGCATTCAAGGAAGCAGGACTGAATATTCCTGTTATGATTGGTGGTGCAACAACCTCTCAACTTCATGTAGCACTGAAGATTGCTCCATTATACGACGCCCCTGTTGTATGGGTTAAAGATGCTTCCGTCAATCCTTCCATAGCAGCCGCACTGCTTAATGAAAAAGAGCGTGAACGCTTCTGCAAAGAGTTAGACGCAACATACGAGAAACTTCGTGCTGGTTATAAAGAAGAACAACAAAAGGTTTTGTCTCTAAGTAAGGCAAGAGAGAACAAACTAAACCTTTTTGATTAAGAATAAAGACTTGACAAACAGAATTATTACCAAACATTGGTAGAAGTACCTCAGGTGAGATTCATGTAGATTTAGTACCCCTTACTTGATTACATTCCAGTAGGCTGTTGTACGATATATCAAATAAGACTCTTCCGTAAGAAAGGACTTGATTTATTTTGTTTTGTCTTTGAATTATAGTACTTTTGCAGAAACTAAGCAGCACTCCACAAAATAGAAACATGATTTCTTGTGTTTGCTTGCTTTATTCTTGCAAAAAGATAAAATTGACGATATGCAGTTGAAAAAGAAAAGGTGGCATTGTCTTCCAGGACAGGAGCCAACCGAAATGGACTTAAAGATAATGGCTCTTGAGAAGAAGGGCAAACTCGTTCCTACACGTGATATGATTAAGACACCTGAGCAGATTGAAGGTATCCGAAAGAGTGGTATAGTCAATACTGGCTGTTTGGATGCTGTTGCTGAGGCTATCCACGTAGGAATGAATACACAGGAGATTGATGATATCTGTATGCAGTATTGCAAGGACCATAATGCAATCCCTGCCTGCTTGAACTATGAGGGATATCCAAAGAGTGTATGCACAAGTATTAATGAAGTTGTGTGTCATGGTGTTCCAAAGAAAGAAGATATTCTTCAAGAAGGTGATATTATCAATGTTGATATGACTACGATTGTAGATGGCTATTATGCAGATGCAAGTCGTATGTTCATCATTGGAAAGACAACACCTGAGAAGGAACGATTAGTTCGTGTAGCGAAGGAATGCCTTGAGATTGGTGCCGAAGCAGCTAAAGCCTTATTCCTTTGTAGGTGACATCGGTCATGCTATTCAGAAGCATGCAGAGAAGAATGGCTATGGTGTTGTACGTGACCTCTGTGGTCATGGTGTTGGTATCGAGTTCCACGAGCAGCCAGATGTTGTTCACTATGGACATAAAGGTACTGGTATGTTACTGGTTCCTGGTATGGTATTTACCATTGAACCAATGATTAATATGGGCACATGGAAAGTCTTTATTGATGCAGACGATCCGTATGGTTGGGAGGTTATCACTGGTGATGAAAAACCTCAGCTCAGTGGGAGCATACTTTCGTTATGACAGAACACGGATTAGAGATTCTGACACATTAATGTCTTTTATTCTCTTAGGAGAGAATCTAACAGAAAATGGTAAAAGAAGATATTTATATATTAGGTATAGAAAGCAGTTGTGATGACACAAGTGCTGCCGTATTGAGGAATGGTGTTATCCTCAGTAATGTAACAGCCTCACAGGAGGTACATAAAGCTTACGGAGGAGTTGTTCCTGAGCTTGCTTCAAGAGCTCACCAACAGAACGTGGTTCCTGTTGTTGACCAAGCGTTGAAGCGTGCAGGTATTACTAAAGAACAACTTTCAGCCATTGCCTTTACACGTGGTCCTGGATTGATGGGTAGTCTTTTGGTTGGTGTAAACTTTGCCAAAGGTTTTGCTCGTTCATTGAATATCCCTATGATTGAAGTTAACCATTTGCAGGGTCATGTCATGGCCCACTTCATCAAGGAAAGCGATGACGACAATCACATGCCTCCATTCCCATTCATTTGTCTCTTGGTATCTGGTGGTAATTCTCAGATTGTTAAGGTGAATGCCTATAACGATATGGAAGTACTCGGTCAGACTATTGACGATGCTGCTGGTGAGGCTATTGATAAGTGTTCAAAGGTAATGGGACTCGGTTATCCTGGTGGTCCAATCATTGATAGACTTGCTCGCCAAGGTAATCCTTTGGCTTATAAGTTTGCAGAACCAAATGTAGCTGGTTTTGATTACTCTTTCTCTGGTCTTAAGACATCATTCTTATATAATATGAGAAAGTGGGTACAGGAAGATCCAGACTTCATCGAGCATCATAAAGAAGACATTGCAGCCAGTCTTGAGCATGCGATAGTTGACATACTTATGAAGAAGCTACGCTTAGCGGTTAAAGAGACAGGCATTAAGCATGTAGCCGTTGCGGGTGGCGTATCAGCTAATAATGGTCTTCGTAATGCGTTCCATGACCATGCAGAACGTTATGGTTGGACGATTTACATACCAAAGTTTAGCTATACGACAGACAATGCAGCAATGATTGCCAGTGTAGGTAACTTCAAGTATCAAGACAAAGACTTTACACAGATGGATATCCCAGTATTTAGTAAAGTAACTTTTTGAATAATAACAAAAATTAAGTCCCTATAATAAGAATAAGTTTATGGAATTTGAAAGTAAGATAATATCACGTCAGATTGGTGACATCCTTTATGCTTCAGGTTACACAATTGGAACAGCAGAAAGCTGCACAGGCGGTCGAATCAGTGAGGCTATCATAGCAATCCCTGGTTCATCAGATTATTATAAAGGTGGCGTTGTTGCCTATACTGATGAGGTAAAGGAAAAGCTTCTTGGCGTTTCTCATGAGGTGATTGAGAAGAATACAGCTGTATCAGAGGAGGTTGCACGTGAGATGGTATTGGGTACGATCAATACTATCGGTGTTGATTTTGCAATTGCATCTACAGGTGTAGCAGGCCCTGGAGGCGGTACAGCAGAACATCCAGTGGGTACAATTTGGTTAGCTTATGGTAACAAAGACGAGGTAAGAACTTTTAAACTTACAGAGGATTATGGACGAGATATCAACCTCGCTATTGCTACAAATAAAGCCATCCGTTTAATGCTTGATTTCTTGAATGACATGGACATAAAGTCCGAATAAACGTTCAAAAAGCTTAAAATCAGCAATTATCATAGGAAAAGTTTTGCTTATTTGAAACTTTTTTGTAATTTTGCACCCTGTTTGGAATAGGTATCAATTAACGAATCACAAAACAAAGATAGAAATGTCTAAGATTTGTCAAATCACAGGAAAGAAGGCACAGATAGGTTGTAACGTGTCTCACTCAAAGCACCGTACAAAGAGAAGCTTTGACGTTAACCTCTTCAGCAAGAAGTTCTACTACGTAGAGGAGGCTTGCTGGATTCAGCTGAAGATTAGTGCTGCTGGTCTTCGTCTTATTAACAAGGTAGGTCTTGATGCAGCACTCAAGCAGGCTGTTTCTAAGGGTTATGTTGACTGGAAGGACATTAAGGTAATAGGAGACTAAATATCATGGCAAAGAAAGCTAAAGGAAACAGAGTCCAAGTTATCTTGGAATGTACCGAGATGAAGAACAGCGGTGTAGCTGGTACAAGTCGTTACGTAACTACAAAGAACCGTAAGAATACTCCAGAGCGTCTTGAGCTCATGAAGTATAATCCTGTTCTGAAGAAGGTTACCCTTCACAAGGAGATTAAGTAAGCTCGCTAAAAAGAGTAGTATAGTTAATAGTTAAAATTAATAGACTATGGCAAAGAAAGCGGTCGCTACCCTCCACGAAGGTTCTACGGATGGTCGCGCATATTCAAAGGTTATCAAGATGGTAAAGAGTCCTAAGACAGGTGCTTACATCTTCGATGAGCAGATGGTCCCAAACGAGGACGTCAAGGAGTTCTTTAAGAATTAATTCTATAAAGATACAATCAATAAAAGGCTATAGGGTTTTCCTATAGCCTTTATTTAGTTTAGCCCATTATACCAACCTCACCTTTATTCACACACCACACACGCAAAGATTATCTATGTAAGCAGCTTACACGAAACAATAGAGTAGGAGAGTTGCTTACAACCATAAATACGCATTCTAAAAGAAAATAGATTAATCTACAAGTATGTATTTAACCGCAACCGGTCATTAGACCACAATGTGTATAGTTCTTATTACTATGGTATTGTTTCCTAACATCTTTTTATTTATTATCGACATCTTGTTTGTCTTTTGTAACCTGACGTAGCTCGTTACCTTCGCACCAAAAAGACAGCTAATCTGCTCGATGAGAAAGGAAATATGTTTAGAATCTAACAACCTATTTGAGTTTAAATAGATAGGAAAGATTTTATCATAAAACTATTCTTAACTTCATCGTACATACACATATCTTACAAGAATATTTTTTTATCTCAATTTCCTGTCACTTTTTAACACTTCATTTATTTTCCTGTAGACTAACAAGTTAAGCACACACAACAGATGATAGCAGTGACAGCAAATTGAAATTCAGTAATACCCAAGCAGCTTCACAAATAATATGTATCCACACCCGGTTTTAGGACTTCCCCCTTCTACCTCCCCACAAAATCACATAACCTTATATAATAAAAAAGTCCAGCTTAATAGCTGAACTTTCGTTTGGTAGTCGATAGGGGAATCGAACCCCTATGCCAAGATTGAGAATCTTGTATCCTAACCATTAGATGAATCGACCAGAATAATTATTTCTTACTAAGAGAATGTTTGGTAGTCGATAGGGGAATCGAACCCCTATGCCAAGATTGAGAATCTTGTATCCTAACCATTAGATGAATCGACCAAAATACATTTGAGATTATGAGATAAAGCGGAAGGAGGGGGATTCGAACCCCCGGTACGCGAATGCGCACGGCAGTTTAGCAAACTGCTGGTTTCAGCCACTCACCCATCCTTCCAAGATGGCCTATAACCGAATTACCAAGCATTATCTCAAATGCGAGTGCAAAGATAGTACTTTATTTTCATACCTCAAAATTTTTCGTTGTCTTTTTCTTTTATTCGATGAAAAAACACAGCAATAACAAGAATATTATTGATAGAAAACAGAATATATCTGTTTTAGAATAGAAAATGTAAGTACAGTCTAATCGAATTGAGTTTTCTTGAAAAAAGTTTGCATATATGAAATGTAATAACGACTTTTGTATAACATATTTATTAAGGACGATAGTTTAAACTTCATTTTCTATGCGTTGATTAGCTTCACCTAATTAATCGCCTCATTAAAATAATATAGTGTCTTGAAGAATAAAGAATTGACAGCATGAGAGTAAAAATGATATTACCAGCGTTGCAAGAGGCAGAAAGCCCTTATTGGCGACCAATCAAATACTCGCTTTTTCCCACCTTTGGGATTAGCTACACTTGCAGCCTATTTCTCTGAAAATGACGATGTAGAGATACAAGATCAACACATTGAGAAACTAAAGTTGGATGATACTCCAGATTTGGTTTGTATTCAAGTCTACGTTACTAACGCTTATAGAGCTTACAAAATCGCTGATGAATACAGAAAAAGAGGTGTGTATGTCGTTATGGGAGGACTTCACGTTACAAGTCTTCCTGATGAAGCTGCGCAACACGCCGACACACTTATATTAGGGCCAGGGGAAGAAGCATTCCCACGATTCATCAAAGACTTTCGCGAAAGGCACCCTCAAAAAAACGATATGTAGCAAGTTGGAGAAGCATTGAAAAACATTCCTCCTGTACGTCGCGACCTTATTAAAAAGAGAAGTATTTTTGTACCAAACTCGCTTGTTGTTTCCCGTGGTTGTCCTCATCATTGTGACTTTTTGCTACAAGGATGCCTTCTATAGCGAGGGTAAATCGTTTTTACACCCGAAAGGTAGACGATGCCTTAGCTGAAATTGATAGTCTGCCTGGCAGACATCTCTATTTCCTTGACGATCATCTTTTAGGTAATCCTCACTTCGCATCAGAATTATTTGAAGGTATGCGCGGTATGGGTAGAGTTTTTCAGAGCGCCTCTACTGTTGCAGCAGTACTAAATGGTAATTTGATAGAAAAAGCTGCCGAGGCAGGATTACGAAGTTTGTTTTTAGGCTTCGAGACATTTTCTCCAGACAATCTTCGTTCAAGTAACAAACTACAAAACTTATCGAAAGATTATGTAGCAGCTGTTGAACGACTGCATAGTCTTGGTATAATGATAAACGGAAGTTTTGTTTTTGGACTTGACCATGATGACAAAGACGTATTTCGAAGAACTGTTGATTGGGGGATTGAACATAGCATAACAACAGCTACTTTCCATGTTTTAACTCCTTATCCAGGAACTCGTCTGTTTCAACAGATGGAACGAGATGGACGTATTACGTCCTACGACTGGAGCAAGTATGATACCCGAACGGTTGTGTACAAAACATTGGGATTGACCGCAGAAGAGTTAAAGCAAGGCTACAAGTGGGCTTACCGTAACTTCTATTCATGGAGTAATATCTTTAAGGCAAGCTTTGGTCACGATAACATAAAGCAGCAATTGGCTCATCTCTTTTATATGGGAGGGTGGAAGAAGTTTGAACCTTCTGGAACTTTATGATTCAATATGGTAACCTCAATCGTATGTTACCCGTATTAGAGAACCTATTGGCTAATACAAATGGGCATAAAACAAAGAGCAAGATGCCAAAACAAGGTATAGAACTTCTTAAAAAGACCGCATTATAACAACCTGCAAGTATAAATATAAAACGATTATGAGGAAGAAGATTTTATCTTTTTTACTGCTGTTCATGGCCATCTTAGGTTTTGCAACATGGCAGTATCGCTTGTTAAGTATCTTACTATTTGTATTGATAAACAAGAATTGGATTAAGTCTCATCCACTACTGTTACGGTTTAGGCAATCTTATAAATTGTTGGTTTCAACACTAATAATAGCCATCTTTATTGCTATCCCAAACTACTATCAACGCGGTCGAACACAATTAGCATACATTGATAAGACAGGTAAACATATTGCTACACCGATAAATATCTACCTGCTAAACGTAATATTCCCAGAGGAAGAAATAATGAATGTCGGCATGAAAGTTTCTGCAATTATACCTCCAACTGGAGAGCCGACTTTAATTAAAAACCTTGGAGGACGTTTTATCCGTGAGGCTCAAAATGACTTCTGGAGCGGTAAAGCGTTAAGTTTTTACGCTCAATACAATCAAATGTCATGGCAATTCAGCAATCCTGGTTCATTTGCTATAGCCCAAGCTTATAATGAACAGTTTGGGACAAACTACAATGGTATTTATATAACAAAGCCACAACATTACACTTCTTCAAAAAAGTACCCTGTCGTATTATTCGCCCACGGCTATTTGGGTAGTTGGGAACTTTATCAAGGACTTTTCTCAAGCTTGAAAAATTGCTTCGTTGTTAGCATTGCAACACGCAATCTTTCAGGTATCTTTAGTCATGAAGACATTAACAGAATATTCAAGTTTTACCTTCCCATGCTTAAAAAAGAAGGATATAGCATTGATGAAAGCCGATTACATTTAATTGGTCTATCAAATGGTGGCAGTGCATCTAACATTGCACTACGAAGCTTTGATAATAAATTTAAGACTATCACATACATTTCCACATCCTGTAATGTCGTTAAAAAGACGCATTCAAAAATACTTTTGATAGGTGGAGGAAAAGATAATAGCTCTAATAACCTCCCAACTTCCGCTAAACGATTACAAAGATGTGGAACGAAAGCTGTGCTACTTTTTGATGAGAAAGAGAAACACTACATGTTGATACATCAAAAAGAAAGAATAATAGATTTCCTCAACCATGAGTTAGAATTGGATTAAATCATTAATTATAGTAATACCCACAAGTATTAAACAATACACTCGCAAATTTTGAATCTATTTAGACAAGTAAACTACTAAATCAAAGAGATTATGTTTGATTCGTAACAGCATTCTACTTTTTTAGCAACAAATTCAATACAACAAAGCCATATATTCTAATGTATTAAACGCCCAGCACTATTGGTGCGAAGCATCAACACAACATGTGCGAAGCATCAACACATATGTAAAAAGATAAGAAACAAGAATTGTTATGGTCATTATAATCTATAGGAAAAGATCGGTATGTCAAACTTATGTGAGACATAACTATCAGAAAGGGTTATACCAAAACAAGGTAATAATCTATATCCTTTTCTATGATACAAGTCTATAAAAACAAAACCAGCCGTAAATAACGACTGGTTTTATTATGTTTTAAAAAGTAACTGTAAGCCTACAAATTACTTCTTCATACCTTTGTAAGCCTGGTTCATACCCTTAACAACATCGTCTGTAATGTTGTAAGCAGGGTCAGCATAAAGGATATTATCACCACTCTTAGCAAGAATGATACTATACTTCTTATCCTTGTTATACTCCTTCAGATAGTTATGCACGCTGTCAGAGAGAGCTTTGTTATACTTAGCAACCTCGTTCTGATACTCAGCACCAAGACGCTGCTGTAAAGCATCAGCATCCTGAGCCTGCTTCTGGATACTTGCCTGAATCTGCTGTGCCTGTGCCTGTGTGTACTTATTTGCCTGAATATTCTGCTGGAAGTTAGCAGCTGCAGCCTGAATAGCCTTCTGCTTACCAGCCAATGTACGCTGGATATTAGCTTCTTTTGCCTTTACAAGCTTAGTAACATCTTTCCAATAAGTATACTGGCTCATGATAGAGTCTATCTCTACATAAGCTACTTTCTGACTATTTGCAGCTGGAGCAGCTGTAGATGTTTCAGCCTTGCCAGCTGCTGTATCATTCTTCACTGGCTGATTGTTACATGCAACAAAAGCGAATGCTGCCATAGCAAGCACTGCCATTTTGCTAAATGATTTCTTCATTTCTATTGTATTTAATTGATTATTTCTCCTAATATGCCTTATTTCTAACTCGGGCTTCCTTGTCTTGGTCGATAACACAATGGATACCTTTCTCCTTTAGATATGCATTATCCGATATATGCTGCGACTGAAACTCCCCACCTTTCTTGAATAACACACGTACTCCGAGGAGCAACATGGCTATAGCAATTATTAACAATGTTAACAATAATGTTACAAACATTTTCTTTATCTTTGCATTTATATTGACCGCAAAGGTAATATAAAAACAGCAAGATTACAAAAATATTATTAAAAAAATGGCAAATGTAGAATTAAAACCTGCTTGTGTCTTTGAGCAGTTCGCTAAAATCAATCAAATACCACGCCCATCTAAGCATGAAGAGCAGATGATTAGTTATTTACAGGAGTTTGCTAAGGAGCGTAACCTTGACGTAAAGGTTGACAAAGTTGGCAATGTACTCATCTCTAAACCTGCAACAAAAGGTATGGAAAATGTTCCTACTGTAGTACTCCAGAGTCACATGGATATGGTATGTGACAAACTCGTTGATATAGAATTTGATTTCCATAAGGATGCTATTCAGACCTATGTTGATGGCGAATGGCTTCATGCAAAGGGTACAACACTCGGTGCTGATGATGGTATCGGCATGGCTTATGAGTTGGCTATCCTCGACTCTAATGATATTGAGCACGGACCTATCGAATGTCTCTTTACACGTGATGAAGAAACGGGCTTGACTGGTGCCTTCGGTTTGGAGGCTGGTTTCATGACAGGAAACTATCTCATCAACCTTGATTCTGAAGATGAAGGTCAAATCTTTGTAAGTTGTGCGGGTGGTAATAGTACAACAGCGGTATTCAACTTTGAGCGTGAGAATGCACCAGAAGGCTACTTTCTTTATGGAAGCAAGTTTGAAGGGTCTGGTTGGTGGTCACTCTGGTGATGACATCAATAAGAAACGTGCTAATGCTATCAAACTCCTTGCACGTTTCCTCTATGCAGAACAGGCTAAGATGGACCTTCGTTTGAGCTATTGGAATTCAGGTAAGTTACACAATGCTATCCCACGTGATGGTAAGGTACTCTTCGCCGTTCCTTCAGCTAATCAAAGAGACCGTTAAGGCAGATTGGAATATCTTTAGCACAGAGGTTGCAGACGAGTTCCATGTTACTGACACCGCTATGGTATGGAATCTTGAGAGTGCAGATGCTGCTCCAGTTATGCCAAAGCAGATTTCACATAACGTTATCCTTGCTTTGCAGGCACTCGACAACGGTCCATTGACCAACTGCCAGGATGAAGCCTTGGCTTATATGGTTGAAACTTCAAGTAATGTTGCAAGCATACAGACAGAGGAAAATAAGTTAACAGTTGTCTCTTCACAGCGTTCAAACGTAATGAGTAACTTGGTAAACATGACCAATACTGTTCGTGCATGTTTCGAGTTGGCTGGTGCTGAGATTGTTGTAGATGACAGTTATCCTGCATGGAAGATGAATCCTAACTCAGAGTTAGTACACGTTGCAGTTGAGCAATACAAGAATATCTTTGGTAAGGAACCACTCGTTCTTGGTATTCACGCTGGTCTTGAGTGCGGTCTCTTCTCTGAGAAGTATCCACAGTTGGATATGATTAGCTTTGGTCCAACACTTCGTTATGTTCATACACCAGACGAGTGTCTGCTTATTCCTACAGTTCAAATGGTATGGGATCACCTCCTTGCCGTTCTTAAGAATATCAAGTAATAGGACACAACCATAATTATTTACACGCCATCTTGCTCCTTAGAACAAGATGGCGTTTTCTTTTTTCTATGATTGTATATTGACTAATATAAGATAGGTTGTCATATCATGGCACGGAGTTTGTTATATACGACTAGAAAATAAAAACAATTAAAATTTATATTGCTATGCAAAAAGGAAATATCGGGGTTACAACTGAGAACATCTTCCCCGTTATCAAAAAGTTCTTATATTCAGATCATGACATCTTCTTGCGTGAGATGGTGTCAAATGCTGTTGATGCTACTCAGAAACTGAAGACTCTCGCTGCAACAGGTGACTTCAAAGGCGAGTTGGGTGATTTGAGTGTTCGTGTTAGTTTAGATGAGAAGGCAGGGACATTGACTATCAGCGACCGCGGTATCGGTATGACCGCTGAGGAGATTGAGAAGTATATCAATCAGATTGCTTTCTCTGGTGTCAATGACTTCCTTGAGAAATATCAGGACAAGGCAGAGGCAATCATCGGTCATTTCGGTCTTGGTTTCTATTCTTCTTTCATGGTTTCAAAGAAGGTAGAGATTATCACTAAGAGCTATAAAGAGGGTAGCAAGGCTGTAAAATGGAGCTGTGACGGTAGCCCAGAATACACACTTGAAGACGCAGAGAAAGAGGATCGTGGTAGCGATATTGTCCTTTATATCGACGATGATTGCAAGGAATTCCTGCAGAAATCAAAGATTGAAGAACTGCTAAACAAGTATTGTAAGTTTATGGCAGTTCCTGTTGTCTTTGGCAAGAAGACCGAGTGGAAAGACGGAAAGATGGTTGACACAGAGGAAGATAATGTCATCAACAGCGTAGAACCTTTGTGGGTAAAGGCACCATCAGGTTTGAAGGATGAAGACTACAAGAGTTTCTATCGTACGCTCTTCCCAATGAATGACGAGCCATTATTCTGGATTCATCTGAACGTAGACTATCCATTCAACCTTACGGGTATTCTTTATTTCCCACGTGTAAAGAACAATATCGAACTGCAACGTAATAAGATTCAGCTCTATTGCAATCAAGTATTCGTAACCGATCAGGTTGAAGGAATTGTACCAGAGTTCCTCACATTGCTTCATGGTGTTATCGACTCTCCAGATATTCCTCTGAACGTGAGCCGTAGCTACTTGCAAGTGATGCGAATGTAAAGAAGATTGCAACTTATATCACTAAGAAAGTTGCTGACAGACTGCAGAGTATCTTCAAGGAAAATCGTAAGGAGTTTGAGGAGAAGTGGGATGACTTGAAACTCTTTATCAACTACGGAATGCTTTCAGAATCTGACTTCTACGAGCGTGCAAAGGACTTTTCACTTATCAAGGATACCGAAGGTAAGTACTTTACCTTTGAGGAGTATAACACACTCATTAAGGATAATCAGACTGACAAAGAGGGTTATCTTGTAAACCTTTATACAAGTAACAAAGAGGAGCAGTACAGCTATATTGAGGCTGCAAAGCAAAAGGGTTATAGCGTTATTGATGCAAGCGGACAGTTGGATGTACCGTTGCTTTCAATGCTTGAGCAGAAGCAGGAGAAGACACGCTACGTACGTGTTGATTCAGATATCGTTGATCGCATTATTCAGAAGGAAGATGCACCAAAGAATAATCTGTCAGTAGAAGAAACTGACAATTTGTCAGAGGCTTTCCGTTCACAGATTCCTGCTATCGAAAAAGCAGACTTCACAGTTGACGTACAGTCACTCGGAGAGTCTTTCCAGCCAGTTCTTGTAACACAGAACGAGTATATGCGCCGTATGAAGGAGATGAGTCAGTTCCAGCAGGGAATGGGTTTCTATGCTCAGCTGCCTGATTCTTATAACCTCGTTCTTAATGCCGACCACCCATTAGTAAAGAAGGTTCTTGACGATGTCACTGCTAACACAGCAGAGGAATTGAAGCCTATAGCAAGCGAACTGAAGGGACAGGAGGCACGTTTGGCAGCTTTGCATCAGTCACAAGATAGCAAGAAAGCTGAGGAACTGACACAGGAGGAGAAGGACGATATGCAGAATACTCAGAAGACTGTTGCTGAACTTCAGGACAAGAAGAAAGCTATTGTTGCAGCATACGCTAAGGGTAATGATGTTGTTCATCAGCTCATCGACTTGGCATTGCTACAAAATGGTATGCTTCAGGGTGCAGCACTCGATAAGTTCCTCAAACGTTCTATCAGCTTGATTAAGTAAATATAAAGTAGTTATCCTACTTATATACAAAAAGTAATTAAAAGGGTTTTTCCGTTAAATGTGTAGATGCTTATCTTATAAGCCTATATCTTTAACGGAGGGACCTTTCTTTTATTTACAACTCTAAAAAGCCATAGCTTACGACATGAAAAAAATATTACATAAATTCAAATAAACGTCCCTCAAATAAAGACAAATATCACCCATATTAAAAATATATATATAACCCTCAATGAATCAACAAGTTACAAAACAACAAAAGTAAAGGTGCTTAATTAGACTTCAAAAGGGCGTTAATAACACTTCAAAAGGGCATCTATTAGAAGCCTATTAGGCGTCTTTTAGAAGCTAAAAGAGCATATATTGATTTTGAAGGGTAAGAAAAATAGTTTACATTTCTCCATATACAAAGCAAGAAATTACGAGTAAAAAAATAATAATATACAAATCAACTCACTAAGTCCTAAGTTCTATGGGAATATTTACAGGACTGCAGTAGGATTGCTTTGATTGTGCTATTGATAAGATTTTTTTAAAACTGATCGTACAGAGGAAAAAAACTCATTTATCCCGCTTGCTATCAAATAAGATTTAGTACCTTTGCATATAATTAACTCATTAACTATGTTCAAGAAGATTTTTAAAGTGATAAGATGGGTATTATCCCTAACCTTCATCTCCACAATATTGGCGGTAGTAGTCTATCGCTTTATACCTGTATATTTTACTCCTTTGATGATTAGCCGTTGTTTTGAACAGATCGGTAAAGGAGAGTCTGTGAAACTATACCATGAATGGATTCCATTAGAAAAATGCCAAAGTCAATGCCCGTAGCAGTAATGGCAAGTGAGGACCAACGCTTCCTTACGCATCATGGCTTTGACTATCAGGCTATCGAGAAAGCAGCTGAAGACCACCTAAAGAAAGGTAAGAAGCTACGTGGTGGCTCTACAATCTCTCAGCAAACGGCAAAGAATGTCTTTCTGTGGCAGGGACGTTCGTGGGTAAGAAAAGGATTAGAGGTTTATTTCACTTTCCTCATAGAAACACTATGGAGCAAACAGCGTATCATGGAGGTTTATCTAAACTCTATTGAGATGGGCGATGGAATCTATGGTGTTGAAGCTTGTGCTGAACAGAATTTCGGTATGGAGGCCAGCCAACTTAGCCGAAGAGATTGTGCGCTCATAGCAGCGACATTACCTAATCCACGCCGCTTCTCCGCAAAGAATCCTGGACCTTATATGCACAAAAGAATCGGACAGATTGAACACCAGATGACTTTTATGCCAGCTTTCCCAAAAGAGCATTAAAACATCTGTATATTAGTCTATTAAATAATTCTGTTCGACAAAAACAAAGAAGATAAGATGATAAATCAAGATAAGGAAGAAACAATTCTCTCCGCACTAAACGAGAGCCAGCGTGAGGCTGTTGAGTATTGTACAGGACCGTCACTGGTTATTGCTGGTGCAGGTTCGGGTAAGACACGTGTGCTTACCTATAAGATTGCTTACCTACTTAATAAAGGCTTAGCCCCATGGAACATTCTTGCACTTACGTTTACAAACAAAGCTGCAAGAGAGATGAAGGAACGTATCGCACAGATAACAACTGCTAAAGATGCACAACACCTTTATATGGGTACTTTCCATTCTATCTTCGCACGTATCCTACGTCGTGAAGGGGAGGCTATCGGCTTTGGAAGTAATTTCACGATTTATGATGAAAATGATTCTCGTTCACTTATTAAGAGTATTGTAAAAGCCTTAGATCTTGACGAAAAAACGTATAAGCCTGCTTCGGTACATAACTTTATCTCAATGGCAAAGAACCATCTTATCACAGCTGCAGAATATGCAGAAGACCGTGCTGCCATTGAACGTGACCGAAGTGCACGTATGCCTGCAATCCACATGATTTACAAGGCATACGAAGCAAGATGTCGCCAGGCAAATGCAATGGACTTTGACGATATTCTGCTTTATACCTTCTTGCTCTTCCGTGATAACAAAGAGATTAGAGAGAAGTATGGACAACAGTTTGAATATATCTTGGTAGACGAGTATCAAGACACAAACTATGCACAGGTAAGTATCATAAGACAGTTGGCAGAAACACATCGTCGCATCTGTGTTGTGGGTGATGACTATCAGAGTATCTATTCTTTCCGTGGTGCAAACATTGACAATATTCTTGACTTCAAGCATAAGTTTGAAGATGCAAAACTCTTTAAGTTAGAGCGCAATTACCGCTCAACACAGCTCATCGTACAGGCAGCTAACTCGTTGATGAAACACAACGAACGACAGATTCCTAAGGATGTATTTTCTAAAGAAGCCGAAGGAGACAAGATTCTTTATAAACCTTGCTACAGTGATAGGGAAGAGGCTATGGTTGTTGCGAATGAACTGAAGCGTATCAAACGCAATGATGAATGTGATTATGGCAACTTTGCCATTCTCTATCGTACGAATGCACAGAGTCGTTCTTTTGAGGATGAATTCCGCAAACAAGGTATTCCTTACAAGATTATTGGTGGACTTTCGTTCTATCAACGTAAGGAAATCAAAGATATCATCGCATATTTCCGCTTGGTTTCTAACCCTAATGACGAAGAAGCCTTCCGACGTATCATCAATTATCCAACACGTGGAATTGGTAACACGACCATTCAAAAGATTATTGATTGTGCCCAACGAAATTCTGTATCGCTATGGGAAACTATCCTCAATCCTATACAATATGGATTAGATGTCAACAAGGGTACTATGACAAAGCTTTTTGCCTTCAGAACACTTATCAGTGGATTTATTAAGAATGTAGCACTGAAAGATGCATACGAGCTTGGAAAGGAGATTATTGAAGAGAGTGGGGTAAGTGCTGATATTCGTGCAGGTAGTGAACCAGAAGACTTGGCTCGTCGAGAGAACTTGGAAGAGTTTATGTCAGCTATGCAGGGCTTTGTTGATTCTGGACGGGAAGAAGGTCGTGAAGAGAATGTCTACCTTATTGACTACCTTCAGGAAAGTAGCGTTATACACAGATGCTGACAAGGAAGACGATGACACCCCGAAAGTGACATTGATGACAATTCACGCAGCAAAGGGATTAGAATTCCCAACAGTGTTTGTCGTTGGATTGGAGGAAAATATATTCCCAAGTCCAATGTCAGCAAGTTCAAAACGTGAGATAGAAGAAGAGAGAAGATTACTCTATGTGGCTATAACACGTGCCGAACGGCATTGTATATTGACGAATGCAAAGAACCGTTTTCGCTATGGATCAATGCAAGTTGATAACCCAAGTCGTTTCTTAAATGATTTCGACCCTGCATTGCTTCATGTAGAAGATGAAGCAAACAGTGCTTTTGGAGGTGAACGACGTAAGATGCCTTGGGACGAGGACAATAGCTCAAGAAACGTTTGGGGACGTAATCGCTCAGAAGATAACTTCCGTGAATACGAGCCAAACAAGGCATATACTGGTAGCAGACCTTGGGGACAAGAATATCGTCAAATGGGTTCAAGATGGCAGAATTCAAATCCTGTTGCAAGCCAATTTCGTGCTGATCCAAAGCCAAAGATAACTGAACGTAAACGTCCTGAAGCTGCTGTTGACCCATTCTCTGAGCGGGCTAAACGCAGATTAATAGCGGAGGGTGGTAATTTCAAACGGCTGTCGTCTGCAATGACAAATGGCGGTAGAACATTATCTACAGAGGGTACTTCAATATCCTCGGTTTCATCGACAGCCTCAGTAGCTGGACTCAGTGTTGGTGTGACTATTGAACATCAACGCTTTGGTATTGGTAAGATATTAAACCTTGAAGGCTCTGGAGAAAATGCTAAGGCAACTGTTGAGTTCCGTAATACAGGAACCAAACAGCTACTGCTGAAGTTTGCTAAGTTTAAGGTTATTGGTTAAGAACATTACAAATACGATAGGCGGCCATAAATGTATTCGCATTTATGACCGCCTATTATCTTTATAGCTGTAATTATCGTCCACACATCTGTTTATAAGGACAGTATTTACAACTATCAGTATTATCTGTTGGAGCAAAAGCTATATTAGGATTATGTATTTCTTCGAGCTTCTCCGTGAGATTTCTAAGAAAATCCTCTTCATATACAGTGACATCCGTAACTTCCTCATTATCTATTGACAGTACAGGGGTATAGTCATCACTACCTGCATGTTGAATAAAGAGCAAAGCAGGACTAACGGCACGATGATTTGGATTGTGCTCTGAGTCGTCCTTTGCTTCAATAAGACTATAAAGCATCGCCTGCATCGTATAATCACTCTTTTTACCTAAAAACTTTGGATTGAACATATCATCAACACATTTCAGTGACTCCGCAGCTTTACCACCAGTTTTGTAGTCTACAACACGCAAGCGTACATTATCACCATCAACAAGTATCTCGTCCAAACGATCAATACGTCCACCCGTTTCTATTTGCTTCTCTAATCCATTCACATTAATTGTCAATGAGCGTTTAACAGGAAACTCATGCCCAATCACACGTAATGGGGCAGAACGCCGATCAATTCGCAATAATTGATGAAGATACTTTATGATTACTTCACGATTAATGAGTTGCAGTCCATTAAGCTTTGGATGTTTTCCTTACTCCTCGTTGTTTATGAAAAAGTTCAGTAGCAAATGCCTCGTCGACTATATCATCCAATGTAAGTTCTGCATTCCCAGATGTGAGAGACTGGGTACTCTTCCCTGTCTTCAACAAGTAATCTATATTCTTGGTAGTAATGACTTCTCTTGGCAATAACTTTTCATACATGAGCTGTGCTGCAGTATGAAAGATATTACCAAACATTCGATTATCAACATCATCAACATCGATTTCATCGAGTTCATTTATACCAGCAATATATTTAAAGTAATACTTTAGTGGACAAGTTATATATGTATTAATAGCAGTTGGTGAGAAATAACTGATTTCATCGAGTCTTTTCAATACAGCTTCATTCTTTTCAACCTCTTCGGCCTCACAGCGCATTGGCTCTTGTCCTGCTTGCAAAGTTAGTCGATGAATTGGGTGATTCCACTCTACCATCAACTGTAAAATGAAACGACTCATCTCTCCGGTATGACTACCTTGTGTAGAGTTATTATAAAGGAAAGTAACATCCTTTGCCCGCTGAATCATACTATGGAAATAGTAGCTATAGATAGAGATCTTATTATCAATTGTAGTTAACTCGTATGCCTTACGTATAAGATGAGGTATAAATGATGCATCATCTATTCCTTTTGGCATATTTCCTTCGTTACAAGAGAGCACAAGTACATGATCAAAATCGAGATTACGCGTTTCAAGAACGCCCATCACTTGTACACCACGTGCTGGCTCACCATGGAAAGGAATACTTGTAGCGGCAATAAGCTGTGTTAAAAGTCGACGAAAAATTATCTTATCAGCATCCAAATCACCATTTGTCATCAGCTCAGACAAACGTATGAGCAAGGTGTACATACGAAAAACAGACTCTTCAAAAAGTGGGTCTTTGTCAGCTGCACCATTTACACCGATGAAACGGATAGTTTCTGCTAACCAACTAACTAATGCTTGTAGGTTCTGTTTATCACTTGGATGGTATTCAAAGATTGAGCCTTCTTTTGGCTTCACATAAAACTGTCGTTCACTATTCAATCGTTCGATGATTTCGGCAACTTTAGGTGTTAAATACTTTCCATAAGGGTGACGTAACACTCTGTTTACATAGTGAAGTCTATAACTCTGCTCTTGCACAGAATAACCTTCTGTCTGTAATGCCCAAAGCTGCGTAACCATCGATGCTATCGGGGTTTGTTGTAACGGATAACCCGTTGTGACATTCAGAGTATCGACTTCATCAGGTATACAATGAATAACGGTCTGCAACAGATGTTCATCACAAAGAACAATTGCTGTACGCTTACCATCTTTATATCTTTCATTCTCTCGTAACCACTCGGTGATATAACGTGCTTGTAAGTTCTCAGTAGGGGCAGAGATAATATTTATTTCCTTCTCTTTATCTAAATTATCGTACAATTCATCGTTATCATTAGGCAAGGTATTGGGGAGTTTATCAAGCCAACGACGAATATAGTTACCTGCCTCATTCGTTGACTTCATGTAATATCGATCATAATCCCAATAGAAACTTGCCTTTTCTTCCTTTAAAAAGCGTTTAAAAAGAAGCTGCTCAACCTTCTGAAGTACGTTGAAACCAACAAAAATATAGTGTTCATATTGTGCTTCTATCTTCGCATTCTCTACCACATCACGATAAAGCATACCCTCGTATGCAAGCTTTTGACCTCTAAGCCTTTGCCTGAAATCATTATATATATCATTCAACTTAGCCCAAAGGGTTATAAAACGTTCTCTAAGCCCCTCTGGATTATCGTCAAAATTAGCGAAGAAACGGCGTAACTCAGTCTTCTGTTCATCGCTAAGATAGCTAATATCATCTAACTCTTTAAGGTTACTAATATTAGAGAAAACCATCTCGGCATCCGCCATATTTTTATCGATATCATCGAAATCGGCTAAGAGAAGTTGTCCCCATCCATAGAAATGGTCCAAAGTTTCATTCGTATTGCCTGTAACCTCAACATAACTCTTATAGAGGTCACAAATACTTTTAATAGAATCAGCAATTGTTAGTTCTGAATGTTGACGAAAGAAGTCAGAGATAGTAATATATGCTGGACTCCATACGGGACCATCAGCCAATCGAGCTAATGCTTGATTCAAAAATAAGGCAGCACGCTTATTAGGAAAGACAACGGCTATATGCGCCATGTCATTACCATATTTCTTCAACAAATCAGCTGCAACGTGTTCGAGAAATGTATTCATAATTTATATATCAGAACGCTTGTTAAGAATGAAATGAAATTAGTTATATAGGCTATTCGCCCTTTAATGGAAGAAAAGGGGTTGGTACAATCTCGTTTCTAACGACATACCAAATATAACCAGACACCTTCTCATAGCCCATACGCATAAGCAAACTCATGTAGCGTTGTACTTGCTCATGATATTCTTCTCGTGGTTTACCAAACTTGAAATCTACCACAATTATCTCCTTACCATCAGTCATTACACGGTCAGGACGATGTTCATGAAATATCTCCACTCTCCTTATCATAGTCAAGAATGGTACATTCATTAAACAGTTTCCATCGTGAACTAAACCAATCTTTCACTTTTTCATTCTTCAGAGCATTGGCAATCTTGTTTTGAAGTTCTCTTGATGTAACCTCATCATTATAGATAACTCCCTCTTGCTCTAACTCTTTCAAGCGAGGTTCAATATCAGCCTCAGTAAGAATAGTAGAGAAGAGTTGATGAAGTATATTTCCAACCTTTATATAACGATTTGTATCTGAAGGGTCAATATCTTCTCCATTGATAAAGTCATGACTCTTATTACTCTGTCGGAAGCTGACAGGGTGGGGAAATGTCTCTATCTTCAACTTATGCGTCTTTGGTGTAAGTTCAAAAGGATTCTCCGTAGACTTCTCCTGTTTTACACGCTCTTCACAATCTGTCAAAGTTCCAAACTCAAAACTGATAGGTTCCTTATCTCCAGCATCATCAAGCGTTGCTCCATCTAATTCATTAGCAAGGTCATCGATAACTAATTGTATAATCTGCGAACGGTCTAGTGCCGTATTACCATTTTGCAGGTTTAGTAAAAATGCTTTTAGAAGCCTTTTTGCCAGTAATAAATAGATTCTTTCCAGCACGTGTAAAGGCAACATAAAGCAAATTCATATTATCAACCGTATTCTGAAGATGCTCTTCTTTGTAATCATCTTCAAAGACAGTACCTATCATCTTTTTAGAAAAATCTATCGGAATCAACGGTAATTCTCCATAAGGCTTCTCCTTATTATCTCCTGGACACCATATTGTATTACCATTTGTTTTTTCTAACTCCCAATCACAGAATGGAATCAGAACGTTATCATATTCAAGACCTTTACTCTTATGAATAGTTATCAAGCGTATTCCATCGACTTCATCACTTTGAATAGTATTACTTGAAAGCGTGTCTTCCCATTCTTCGATGAAATCGTCAATATCTGCTGGGTGATCTCTCAAATACTCATTTAGTGTATCATAGAATGTACATACGTATGCACTCTGCCCTTCAAGACTACCAAGATTGAAAAGCGAATAAATTTCATCAACCAAATCAACAAGAGATAATCTTAATAAAGACTCAAACTTATCAACATAACCATTTGGTAAAAAAGACTTTAATTCAATACTACCTCCATCAACAAACAATGCATTATTATCTTTATCTGTCTGCATTACTTGCTGCTGATAAAGCTTAACTAACTTGCTTTCTGTCAATTTATCATCTGGATGTGTAAGCAATCGTAGAGCAGCAATAATCACATTAACAGCTAACGAAGCATCTAATTGAAAAGCCTCATCAGATACAAGACTTACATCTGTTCCAAACTCACTTTGAAACTTATCTACAATATCTGGTATTACAGTCTTTGAGCGTGCAAGAATAGCAATATCCTTTTGTTTATATCCATGTTCTAAAAGTTGACGAACATTATCTATTAGTTCATTTAGAATATTCTCCTTATATTCTGCACTTATAGCTTTATCATATCGAAAGAGCTTGATGCGTACACAACCCTTACCATTATCTTTCCGCGGTTTCTGCTCAATTTCCTTATAAGCTTCAATTAATTGGCTGGCACCTTTTATCTTATCGCTCTCCAACTCTTTAACAGTTTGTACAACAGCCTGCGTAAAGAAAGCATTATTAAATCGGATTATGTTCTCTTCTGAGCGATAGTTAGTATCCAGCGGTTCTATCTTTATTTGTTCCTTAGAAAAGTTATGCTCAATATTATTTAGCAATTTCCAATCACCTTGACGCCATCGATAAATACTCTGTTTGACATCACCCACAATAAGATTATGAGATTCTATTTGTGCCATACAGTTATCAAGTAGCTTGCGGAAATTGTTCCATTGAATAGTACTCGTATCTTGAAACTCATCAATCATGATATGCTTCAAGTAAGCTCCCATCTTCTCAAAAACAAAAGGCGTATCAGAGTCTTTCATTAATGTGCTAAGTAATGACTGTGTGTTACTTAGCATAAATCTGTTCGTGTCTTTATTTATCTCATCAACAGCCTCTGAAATAGCATGTAAAAGACGAAGTTGAGAAAGATGCTTAAGCGTAAGATTACTTGATTGATATTCCTTCCAACACTCTTTACGATATTGTTCTAAGAGTATTAAGTCTTCATACCATGACTCAGAGATAAGAGCATATATTCGCTCTTTCTCTCCTGATGGGCATTTCTTCAACAGCCAATTATCTGGACTATCAAGACATTTCAAGACATTTGTACCAGGTCCATCTTTAAAAATATCTTTTTTACTTGATTCTTTCTTTTTAGAACCAGCATCGATTAATTCCTTTGATATATGCCAGTACAACCTTTTTAATGAAATATCCCTGTATCAACACCAGCATCACTTATTTTCTGAAAGTAACTTTTCCTGCCTGCTCTTTAACTTTCTTAGAGCCATCCTTACGCCTCTTACGCAAATCCGTGATGAAATCGTCAAAAAACGACTCTTCACGGAATCGATTATCAAGCTCAGCCTTATGCTCTTTATAGAAGTCCTTAAAAATATTCTTTCCGAAGTCCTTTATCTGTCCAATGACATTCCACCCCTTATCATCTTCAATATTTTTATCAATATAATCGCGAATCCAACTCAGAACCTCTTCACCTTCTTCCAGACTATTAATCAACTCATCGACAGCCTGCGCCTCAACCTGCTCATCATTAAGGTCAATACGAAGGTTAGCTGTAAGGTTCAATTCACGAGCAAGATTACGCAATACAGATTGAAAGAAGGCATCAATCGTCTGTACACGAAACTCATTATAATGGTGAGTAAGCAGCGACAAAGCTTCAGCAGCATTCTCCCTTATCGTTTGTTCAGGGAAGCCTGTCTTCTGTGACACTTGCTCATAATATGCCTGAGAGTCTGGCAACTTATGAGCAATACCATATAGCTGTGAAAGAATTCGTGTTTTCATTTCCTGCGTTGCCTTATTAGTAAAGGTAACAGCAAGAATCTTCTTATAATCTTGTGGATTTTTTACCACTAAGGTGATATATTCTGATGCTAATGTAAATGTCTTGCCTGAACCTGCTGATGCTTTATAAACCGTTAATGCTTTTTCCATCATGAATGAGTAAAGATTGATGTTAGAGTCTGACACAATATGTGAACATATTTGGGAAGAGTTCCTTTATGTTTGTTGGTTTCTGTCCAAAGATACCAAAAATAGTACTACCACTACCTGACATCTGTGCATACAGAGCACCATTCTTATATAGTTTTTCCTTAACATCAGCCAATATAGGATGTTTTGCAAAAATAGATGCCTCAAAATCATTTGTCAATTCAGAACGCCATGTATCAATCGGTTGACGAACGATATCACGACAGCTTTTCACTGGCTTCTTAGGTGTCACACCTGCGTATGCTTCAGCAGTTGAGACAGCAACATCAGGTTTTACCAATGCAAGATAATATCCTTCTAAATTATTATCCTCATTGTCTGCAGGTGCAAGCACATCACCAATTCCCGTTGCATAAGCTATTTCAGAACGAATAAAGAACGCACAGTCAGCACCTAATTTAGCTGCATAACGTTCCATCTCAGCATTCCCCATATTCAAACGAAAACGCTCGTCAAGCAACCGAATCATATAAGCGGCATCAGCAGAGCCACCGCCAAGTCCTGCTTGCATAGGAATACGCTTAACAAGATGAGCATGAATACGTGGAAGATTATAATCTTGTGTAAGAAGATGATAAGCTTTAACAACCAAATTCTTACTCTCATCACATTCTACGACATTGCCTGTCACTTTTAGGTCAATAGGAGTAGGAGAGGGAAACTCCTCATCCATCTTCTTTATTTCCAAAGCATCACATAAAGGCACTGGATAAAAGACAGTTTCAAGGTCATGATAACCATCAGGACGTTTTGCAACAATATTTAAACCGAGGTTGATTTTGCAGCAAGGAAAAGTAATCATAGTCTAAAATTATAATTTAAAGATTCTTTTCTGCAAAGATAATAAAAGCTTATAAGATTGATGTTAGAAATGGAATATTTTTTGTAATTTTGCCAGCGTATGCCAGAAAGAAGTAATAACAATAAAAGCAGTCGTAGGACCAAGCAGGCTCCTATTGACACGACATTCGGTCACCTCCAGCCACAGGCAATTGACATTGAGAAAGTTGTTTTAGGTGCACTTATGATTGATAGCGACGCCTTCACAGTTGTTTCTGAAATCATTAAACCAGAAACATTTTATGATTCTCGCCACGAGAAAATTTACGAAGCTATACAATCCTTGAACCTAAAGGAGAGACCTGTAGACATCATGACTGTGGTTGAGGAACTCCGTCATAAGGGCACACTTGAAGATATAGGTGGTCCTGCTTATGTCGTGGAGCTTAGTTCCAAGGTTGCTTCTTCTGCGAATATCACCTATCATGCACATATTCTTGCACAGAAATACTTAGCACGCCAACTTATTCAGTTTGCCTCAATGATTGAGACTGATGCCTTCGATGAAACCGTCGATGTTGATGAGTTGATGCAAAAAAGCTGAGGGAACTTTGTTTGAAATTTCTCAGAAAAATATGCTACAAGACTATGTGCAAATTGATACTGTCGTTGAGCAAGCTCATCAACTGCTCCTCAAGGCTGCAAACAACAAAGGTAGTTTAACTGGTGTACCAAGTGGCTTCCATGACTTAGACAAGATTACAGCAGGTTGGCAGGCATCCGACTTGATTATTATTGCTGGACGTCCAGCCATGGGTAAGACCTCATTTGCACTTAGTATTGCTAAAAACATAGCCGTTGACTATCGTAAACCTATAGCATTCTTCTCTCTTGAGATGAACAACGTACAGCTTGTCAACCGTTTAATTTCAAACGTATGTTCTGTACCAGGTAATAAGATACTCAACGGTCAGCTCACTCCTGATGAGTGGGAGCGTTTCGATTCTAATATACGAAAGATGCAGGGTGCACCTATCTATGTTGATGACACACCTGGTCTCTCTATCTTCGAACTTCGAACAAAAGCGCGCCGATTGGTACGTGAACACAATATAGAAGTTCTCATGATTGACTACTTGCAGTTGATGAATGCGAATGGTATGCGCTTCAGCAGCCGTCAGGAAGAGGTTTCTACGATTAGCCGCTCATTAAAAGGACTTGCAAAAGAGCTGAATATTCCGATATTGGCACTATCACAGTTAAGCCGTGCAGTTGAACAGCGTGACCCACGTGAGGGTAAACGTCCACAGCTAAGTGACTTGCGTGAGTCTGGTGCCATTGAGCAGGATGCCGATATGGTACTCTTTGTCCATCGCCCAGAGTATTACCACATCCTACAAGATGATCATGGTAACGACCTTCACGGTATGGCTCAGATTATTATTGCTAAGCACCGTAAGGGTGCAACAGGTGATGTGCTACTCAACTTCCGTGGTGAATACACTCGCTTTGCTAACCCAGAAGATGTCGACATGGCCGCACCAATACCTGACGATCCATTGGGTGGTGAGATTATTGGCAGTAAGATGAATGATGAACCTATTCCACCATATCCAACAGGAGATATGAGAGCACCTTTCTAAAGTGTGTAAGGTAATCATTCAAAGATAAATAAATCACACGAAATTTCATTACAAAATAACGGCTATTAAACCTTATTTAAGGTCAAAATAGCCGTTATTTTTTTATTAATGTAACTAACCGATTATCAAGTAGTTGTAAAAACCCTTTTTAAAAGGTGCTTAATTGGAATCCAAAAGGGCGTTAGTAACATTGTAAAAAGGGCATCTTTTAAAAAGCTAATTGGGCATCTTTTCAAACGCAAAAGAGCGTCTTTTACTTTTAGAAGATACGATTTTATTTTTACAAATAGAATGCTTATCAACAACAAATATAAAAGTTGATTAGCATATCATTTTAGACTCTATCCCGTCAAAATTGTAAGTGCTTAAATAAAGAAAAAGTTGAGATTATTCATTAATATATGAACGAATAATATTTGCCCATACCTCATAACCTTTATTCGTAAGATGAAGTCCATCACGACAATAATCAGGGTGCATTTCATTAGCGTTAGCACCTAAAAGGGGGGTATATAAGTCTATAAATACAAGCTTATTAGCACTACAATAATTCTTCAACTTTTCATTTAACTGAATAATCATATCATCCTTACCTTTAAGTAGTTTCCAAACACCAACTTTTTCATTTAAGGGTAAAAGACTTTGAACATAAAGTTTAGTTTGTGGACACGTTTTACGAATTGACTCAATGACGTTAATAACGCCCTGAAAAGTGCGCTCAACCGTCCATCCATGGCTTAAATCATTAGTTCCACACTCAAAGAATATTTTACTTGGTTTATAAGGCAAAATCTGATTTAATCGATTAGAAATCCCTCGACTATCATCCCCAATAATCCCCCTATTAATAATCCTTCTTGCATTAGGAAAGAAGCGATTCCAGTCTTTTCCATATTCAGAATGACTATCGCCCAACATGACAATAGCATTATCTGGCAAAGAGCCCTCTTGCTTAAATTGATTCACTTTAATATTATAGTGTTTTGAGCCGCGATACGTAACGTTCTGAGCTTGTATTGATAGGATGGTAACAAAAAGAAAGAGGCAAAATAATAGTTTTTTCTTCATATAAACACTTGAATAACATATCCAACCATCAGAATACTAAGTAATAATCTTAACTATTCTTACTGCAAAATTAAGAAAAAAGAAAGAGATATAAAAGGAAAAGTCCGGTTATCTGTTCCAAAGGAAGGGATAGCCGGACTTTTAAATAAGAGGATTCTTAAATAATTGTTGTGCTTATTAGTTCATGTGACGCATTACTTTGCGAAAATAAGCTTGTGTCTTTGCAACATTGTATCGAATACCACCGCTCCATAAGCGGATAGCTTTCTCAACACTGTTCAATGGATTGTGGAAACTCTGGATAATCACAAACATTTCCTTTGACTTTGCAGCATTAAAACGATCAGACAGTGAATAACGCTTACTGCTACCAGTACTTTTCAGAATGTTGTTGCACTCCTTTACCAAAATAGGAGAAATCTGAAGTACACCAACATAAGGACCATTTACGGCTGCAGGATTACCCTTGCTTTCGATTTGAATGATTGCATTCATTACTGGTTCCCAATCAAAGCCACCATTTTTGGCAGACACTTCAACATGTGAAGCAAAAATCATTAAGAAACAAATACTTACTACTTTTAAAATTCTCATCATTAAAAAATTTCCGAAACCTTGGAAGAGTAAGTCAATAGAGCTACTCTCTACGGCGTGTTCTTATGTGAGAATGAGTTATCACCACGCCTCAGTTTCATATTAACGCTGCAAAGTTACAAAAAATATTCCTGATATACAACACTTTAACATTTAATATATAAAGTTTGGAATGAACAATTACTATACCTAACAATAGTCTTTTACTACTAAAAGTCGATGAAATCATGCTGTTTTGCGGTATAAGCAATTTGTAGCATTGAAAAAGAATGTTTACCTTTGTGATGATTTTAAGTCTTTAAAAAGCATATTATTAGGCTTATCGCCGCTAATAAGCTTAATAATCCATACAGACTCAATAAATTAAAACAATAAATGATAAAGCGTAAACGTAGGCGCAAAAAGCAAACGCGCAATAAATACAGTATTTGGTGGTGGGTCTGTGCTGCTTTAGCGGTACTAATAGTTATTCTTATCATCGACCTAAAACCATGGCGCAGACCTCGCTCTGTAGCCAGCGATCAATGGCCTTATCGTGATATGACCAAAGGTCCATACACTAAAGACTTTGATGGACTTGACATTTCACGCCATCAAGGGAAGATACATTGGGATGAGCTGGTGGAAGAGAATCCACAACTACGTTTTGTCTATATTAAAGCTACAGAGGGTAGTTCTATCGTCGACCCACTATATAAGAAGAACTTTAAGGCAGCAAAAGAAAGAGGCTTATTAGTAGGCTCTTACCATTTTCTGACTTATCGAACCTCCATGGAACGTCAGGTAGACAATTTTCTTGCTAATATAGACCTTAGTCAACAAGACTTATTACTACTTGTTGACATAGAAAAGGATGGAACACGTAATTGGGGACGTGACATCATTCAGAAGAATCTTGCAGAATTTATCCGATTAATTAAGGAACGAACAGGATATTCTCCAATGATTTACACCAATGAAGCTTATTATCATCTGAACCTCTATCCAGAGTTTAACCGTTACCGATTATTCATTGCAAACTATAATCTTCCTCCACAACTACCTGACACAAAATATGATATATGGCAGTCAAGTAAGCGTGGAAGAGTACGTGGAATATGGACATACGTAGACATTGACCAGCTACGTGAAGGTGTATCCGTAGATGATTTCAAGATGCCAAAATAAAAGATTGTTCCGATTAAATCAGCAATCTGTTGCAATTTTATTAATAATACGAATTTTGTCTGTACCGTTATAGGTTGTTTTGCCCAGTGAATTAAAATCGATTACATTACGATAAATGCTTGAAAAGGCAACAAGTTTGTTATCTTTTATAAAGAGAAGCGTACAGATACTATCGAATAAAGTATTATCAAGGATAGCATCTCTATCTCCAGCATAGCCCATATCTATTTTCTCATCAGAAGCAGTATGATTATCATAAGGCTTAATAACAATCATCGTATCCCATTCTTTATCCTTATATAATTCATGGACAGAGATACAAGTTTCGGCTTTTTGAATTGTCTGTAAGTTATCATTTAAATTTACCTCACGGTAAGGTGCATTGACACACCAAATAATTGCACCAATAAGGATAACAGAAAAGAAGATTAGCAGTATTGTCTTTTTTTTCATAATGCTTTCGTTAACAGCCTAAGTTTTATCTGATAATAGAAATATCTTGTGTCAAGAGGAAACTTGTCCAGGATGTATAGGATGCTCCTATAAAACTGGACAAGTTGTGAATTAATCGAAACAAATGATATTTGTTAAGCCAAACCTTCTATCTGACCACGAACAATATCTATCTTTTCAGCTTGAGGAACCTTAGGTAAACCTGGCATACGCATGATTTCACCAGCAATAGCAACAATCATCTCTGAACCTCCATTGATAACAAAGTCACGAATAGTGATATCAAAATTCTTAGCTACTCCCACCTGCTTAGGGTCTTCGCTGAATGAGAATTGTGTCTTAGCAATGCAGACAGGGAACTTATCCATTCCCCATGATTTAATGCGTGCAAGTTTATTTTGAGCAGACTTATTAAGGATAACAGAGCGAGCACCATAGATATTCTTGGCTACCTTGTTTACTTTCTCTTCAATACTATCCTCATCGGCATAAGTCATGTTGATTTCATTAGCGCCCTGCTTATCAATCGTTTCAACAACAAGACGAGCCAATTCCTCAGCACCCTTCGCCACCTTTCAAGAACACATTGTTTTCTGCAAAGCCTACGCCCAACATCTTACAATGTTCAGCGAGAAGTGCGATTTCTTCCTCTGTATCATCACCATATCGGTTCAGTGTAACAATCACAGGCTGACCAAAACGTTGCATATTCTCAACATGACGATCAAGATTAGCAAAGCCTTCCACAAGTGCTTGACGCTCTTGCTCATGTGATGCACCATCAACAAGGCCACCATGCATCTTCAAACCACGTAAAGTTGAAACAAGAACTGTAGCGCGAGGATGAATTTCTGCTTTACGACACTTGATATCCAAGAACTTCTCTGCACCAAGGTCAGCACCGAATCCTGCCTCAGTAATAGCATAATCACTCAATGACATAGCCATCTTAGTTGCAACTAAACTGTTACAGCCATGGGCGATATTCGCAAATGGTCCACCATGAACAAAGGCTGGTGTTCCCTCAAGTGTCTGAACAAGATTTGGCTTAATAGCATCCATTAACAGAACTGTTATTGCACCAGCTACACCAAGATCGCGTACTCTAAACGGTTTATCATCAAAAGTGATACCCAAAACCATATTCTCAATACGACGCCGGAGGTCTTGCTCACTATCGGCAAGACATAATGCTGCCATAATCTCACTTGCTGGTGTAATATCAAAGCCAGACTGTGTTGGTAAACCATCAGTAGACGCTCCAAGCCCTGTAACGATGTTACGAAGACTACGATCATTTACGTCCAAGACACGCTTCCAAAGAATTTGTTTTAATGTAAATCCTTCGCTGCGATGCTGATAAATATAGTTATCAAGCAATGCTGCAATCATATTGTGTGCACTCGTAATAGCATGGAAGTCACCAGTAAAGTGGAGGTTAATCTTCTCCATTGGTACAACCTGAGCATATCCACCACCAGCAGCACCGCCCTTCATTCCAAAGCAAGGACCAAGACTTGGCTCTCGTAGGGCAAGAACAGAACGCTTACCAATGCGGTTTAACGCCATTGACAAGCCAATACTAACTGTAGTTTTACCAATACCAGCACGGGTAGGGGAGATTGAACTAACAAGAATAAGGCGGTTGCAAGCAACTCGCTCTTCATTTATTAACGAAAGAGGAACTTTCGCCATATACTTACCATAATGCTCCAAAGCATCAGCTGGAATACCGACCGTAGCTGCTACTTCCTCAATTGGCTTCATGTTACATGAGCGTGCAATTTCGATGTCAGATTTCATAGTTATATTCTTTTTATAAAGTTATAATCGCAAAGATAAAAATAATTTTTGAATATAACCAGTTCTTGAGAAGAAAGTTTTTCGCTTTTAAAAAAACGTTATGAGTATCAAATAACTTTCTATTAATTGAAAAATAAGAGAGATTATTTCCTATTAGTGTTATCTGGAAACACTATTTGAATTATCGATTCCTATATATCTAACATTTCTTATATTGACCTTAATGACTCTATCTTGCCCTTTTCTATCTTCGTGTTAGTGCCCAGCACATATAGTGCTCATAGTTAACACCAATGGTGCTAAGCACTAAAATATTTACAGTATATTCCCATTGAAAAGACAACATAACATTAAGAGAGATACAACATAGGGGAGTATGCTGCTTGAGTTATATTAGATAGTAGTCGTTTCCTATAAAGAGAAAAACAATCTTTATAGGAAACAACTAATTAAAATAGGGAAGATGCACCCCAAATCAAAGCTGCATAACGTAGTACTTTGCCTATTGTAATACTTAACACGGACAAAGCAATATTTGCACGTGTAAGTCCTAAAACAATGGTGATGGCACTACCAAGGATAGGAAGAAAAGCAAAGAATCCCATCCATGCACCATGTCCGCCCATAAAGCGATAAGCTCTGTCTAACGACTCTTGCTTCACTCGGAAATAACGCTCAAGCCATTCCAGTTTGCCTAATCTACCAAGACCATAATTTAGCATTCCTCCTAAGACGTTGCCTATACTACCATAAACAAGTAAATAGGACAGGGTCTACGCCAGCTGCAAGCAAACCGAGCATTACCGCCTCACTACTAAAAGGTAAAACACTTCCTGCAAGGAATGCCGATAAAAACATTCCCCAATAACCATAATCTACAAGTAATTGTGTAAGAGAATCCATAAGTTGAGTAGGGTGATAATGATAGCTGAATAAGAAAGGATGAGAAACATCCAGTTAGTTATCCTTGTACGTGTAAGTGCAAAGAAATGTGCAATTAGCGGTGCTGTAGTTACAATCAACACACTCAGCAATGCTTCATAATGCTGAGGTTGAAGAAACAAAAAGACGATTGTTGCAAGATCTACTGTTATAAATATCTGATAGAACAAACGTGTACGAATATTATCATTGCGCTTTTGATTCATGAAATGCACAATGCCAATCACAGCGCATACCAATACAAATGATAAAGTCAGTATTTGATTAAAACTTAATAACTTAAAATTGAAAGGCTCACTAAATACTGCAATCTTAGCGAAATGGTTTAAGAGTATAGTAATATCTCCCTTAACAGCCAAGTATCCTGCATAGAACCAATAAGGAAGGATAATACCAAGAAGAGATGCAACAAAATTGCGAGGACTCATCGACAGAATATTGGTACGCATAATGACCCAAAGTATAGGGAGATAGAAAAGAGTTTGTACCCATACAATACTCGCCATACCTATACAGAAGAATGCATAGAAAGTCCATCCTGGCGCATGTGTGTCTTGATAGCATCGAAAAGCAAAAGTATAGAAGCCTACAAAGCCCAACATAATGATAGCAGCCTGAATAGATGGGAACATAAAGGTCGCCATAGTCGCAAAGACTAAGAACGAACATGACACCATTCTACTATAGATACGAATAAGTGCGTTGGCATTATTCAGTTCCATCATAAGATAGGTAGACAGCAAGAGGCATATACCTGGTACTATTACTGCAAGATTATATAACCCCGCAATAACCCATACAAGAGCAGCCGCTGAGACAACGTATGCTTGTGTCCAGCGGCTTTCTGCTATTCGATTTTGAATGCGTTTCTGTTGCATAATAGATGATATACGGAGATAGCCGTAATTAATATTGTTATACAATAGACATCTTATAGCTATCTCCTTTCCTTCAAGAAGATAAGGCTATAGGTCTTGACCTATGTCTCTTCTAAAGTATTTATCCGTAAATTCAATCTTCTGAGCTTCTGCAAAACTCTTCTTTAGTGCTTCTTCTTTATTCTCACCATAAGAAGAAACAGCAATTACACGACCGCCAGCAGTAACAACCTGTCCATCCTTCACAGCTGTACCACTATGGAAGACTACAGAGCCTTCTATCTTATCAAGTCCTGTGATTGGATAACCTTTCACATACTCTTCTGGATAACCACCACTAACGAGCATTACGCAGACAGCAGAACGTGAGTCAAACTCAACCTGTCGCTGGTCGAGATTACCCTCAGCAACTCCTTCAAAGAGGTCTACGATGTCACTCTTTAGACGTAACATGACACTTTCTGTCTCTGGATCACCCATACGACAGTTATACTCAATAACCATTGGTTCGCCATCAACATTAATCAAACCAAAGAAGATAAAGCCTTTATAGTCAATACTCTCAGCCTTCAAGCCATCAACAGTAGGACGAATAATACGCTCTTCTACCTTTGCCATCCATTCCTTAGTAGCAAATGGAACAGGAGTAACACTACCCATACCGCCAGTATTCAAGCCCGTATCATGCTCACCAATACGTTTATAATCCTTTGCTTCTGGCAAAATCTGATAGTTTGTACCATCGGTAAGAACAAATACAGAACATTCAATACCTGAAAGGAATTCCTCGATAACTACCTTTGCAGAAGGCGTTACCAAACATACCTCCAAGCATTTCACGCAATTCTTTCTTAGCTTCTTCAAGCGTTGGAAGAATAAGAACACCCTTACCAGCAGCCAAGCCATCAGCTTTTAACACATAAGGAGCCTTAAGCGTCTCGAGGAAGCGCATACCCTCTTCAATAGTAGTACCATCAAATGTTTCGTAAGCAGCTGTCGGAATATTATGGCGTTTCATGAAAGCTTTGGCAAAATCCTTAGACCCTTCGAGTACAGCACCAGCCTTTGAAGGACCAATAACAGGAATATTAGCTGTGCGGCTGTCATCCTTAAAGCAGTCATAAACACCATTTACCAATGGGTCTTCAGGACCGACAACAAGCATATCAACCTTCTCTTCAACAACGAAATCTTTCAGTTTATCAAAGTCATTTACTCCAATTGCAACGTTCTCACCAACTGCTCCTGTACCAGCATTACCCGGTGCGATGAAGAGTTTACTACACTTTGCACTCTGTGCAATCTTCCATGCTAAGGCGTGTTCGCGACCGCCGCTGCCTAAAAGTAATATTCTCATAAAGCTTAGCCCACCCCTCCAATGAAGGAGGGGAGTGCAGACTTGCTGCACATGGGTATTTATTAATTGTTAGATGCGATTATAAGCAATGATAAAACATACTATTGATTATCATTTAACGCTATTTTATTGGCTTAAGATAATTTTCAAAGTACTCTGTAATGCGCTCATGTAAGTGTACACTCTGATGTCCACGCATATTATGAGGCTCACCAGGATAAACGAAGAAGTCTGGTTGTGTGCCAGCAGCAATACAAGCCTTCAAGAAGGAGTAAGAGTGCTGAGGAACAACGACAGGGTCATTCAAGCCAGTGATAATCTGAAGTTTGCCTTTAAGGTCCTTTGCCTTTGTAAGGAGTGATGTCTGTGCATATCCTTCTGGGTTAGTCTCTGGAGTGTCCATATAACGCTCTCCATACATAACTTCATACCACTTCCAATCCATAACAGGACCACCTGCAACACCAACCTTGAAGACATCAGGATAATTGGTAACCAATGAAGTTGTCATGAAACCACCGAATGACCATCCATGAACACCCATACGATTCTGATCAACGTATGGAAGAGACTTCAAGTATTTAACTCCTTCCATCTGGTCTTTCATCTCCTCTTGACCAAGATGACGGAATGTAGCCTGCTCAAACTCCTTACCACGATGTTCGCTACCACGATTATCAAGAATAAAGAGTAGGTAGCCTTTCTGTGCCATGTAGGTCTCCCAACCACGTGAACCCCAGTTCCATGAAGCCTCAACATTATGAGCATGAGGGCCACCATAGACATATATAATTGTAGGATACTTCTTATTAGGGTCGAAATTTACAGGCTTCACCATACGCCAATATAAGTCTGTCTTACCATCAGCAGCCTTTATCGAACCATTTTGAATATTCAGGAACAGTATATCCTTCCATGGATTAGCAGATGCAAAGTAATCACGACGCTGTGGCTTACCGTTCAAACTAATAATCTCATACTTACGAGGAACAGATGGTTCACTGTAGCTATCCATAATAGCAGTACCATCTTGGCTCAACTTTGGATGATGATAACCACGACCATTATCAAGCAATGTACGCTTTCCGGAAGCTACATTAACAAGCCAAGCATTGCGTTGAATAGAATGACACTCGTTAGAAACATAGACAATACTCTTCTGCTTGCTATTAAAGCCAAGTACCTCCATTACAACCCACTTGCCACTTGTAATCTGCTTAAGCTGACGTCCATCCTTATTGAAGAGGTAAAGATGATTATAACCATCCTTCTGACTCTGCAAGATAAACTCATTCTCATTCCATGGCAAGAACTGAATAGGATGACATGGTTCAACATACTTTGTATCTGTCTCACGATAGAGTTCTTTCAACTTTGCACCTGTAGTAGCATCATAAGATACCAAACGACAATCATTCTGATCGCGGTTGAGTTCAAACATATAAACCGTCTTCTCGTCTGGGCTCCATGTGATGTTTGTAAAATAACGGTCGGTTGGGTCACCAGCCTGAAGATATACAGTCTTACCTGTTGTAAGGTCATACACACCAACAGTTACCTTATGAGAAGTTTCACCCACCATGGGATACTTAATAAGATCAACCTTAGCTGCACGTGATTCTCCCTTCTCAGGTTTCCAATCCAACTCAGGAACATCAATGAGAGGGTAGGCTGCAACCATACTTTGGTCCATACGATAGAAAGCTAAGCGGTTTCCCTTTGGACTCCAATAGAGTCCACCATCAATCCCGAACTCATCACGATGTACACTCTGACCATATACAATATCGCCAGATCCATCAGTTGTCAACTGACGCTCTGTGCCTTTTGCATCCGCAACATATAACTGATAATCTTTAACAAAGGCTGTAGCACCAGACACCTTATTCCAATCACGTGCCTGAATACCAGCTGGACGACTCAAACGCTGTACAAGTTTGCGTTTGGAAATCTATATATAAGTCCTCATTACCATTCTGTACCTTCACAATAGAACGGTCAGCATAAGGGAACTCAGCGCCATAGAGATGACGAACAACCTCATCAGATGCAGATAAACCTGCCCACTTGTTAATCTCATTCAGTGAGAAGAGCTGCGTTTCCTTACCAGTTACCAAATCAACCAACGAACAGTTGTTAAGGTCTTGGCGTACCAACTTGCCTCCCCACCACGTAAGATAGCGTGCTTCAGGGCGCATCTTATAGAAGTTTTTGCCACCAAAGTTCAAATCCTCAAGAGTGAACTGCTTTTGTGCCATACTTTCAGTAGGACTTAAAAGTCCTGTGAAAGCACAAAGCCCCACAAGACTAATAAATGATTTAATCTTCATGATTATACGTGTTTTTACCACGGAATCCTCCGCGCTTGTTAGATTTATCAAATCGTTTACCGCCAAACTTACGGTCATCATCACGACTGAACGAACGCTTGCGATCATCATCACGTCGGAATGAACGCTTACGATCATCGTCTCCTCTTCTGAAAGAACGTTTACGGTCTTCTACATCACGATCGAAACGAGGACGACGCTCACGATCTTCATGGAACTTACCTCCACCAAACTTATTACGCTCTAAGCTATGGAAAGTAAATGAACGAATATCAGCCTCAGCATTCTCCTCATTTTCATCAAGACGTTTCTTAAACTCACGCTCCTTCTTGAAGCGATGTTTCTGAGCCATCTCACGCTTCTCGTCTTCGGTCTTTACGACACCACCATCATGTCGGAAATCACTCATCTTACCATCAAACATCTGGTAACGACGGAACTCACACTCCAAAGAACCATTATAAACAGGAATCTTAATACTTGGCTTCAAACCTATCTGACGGAAACATTCCTCACGATAAGAGAGAATCCATGCCTCATTACCCATAAACTGATGCTTCAAACGTTCACCAATCATCTTATAGGTACCGAGCAAGTTTGGTGTAGAAATACGCTCACCGTATGGAGGATTCATTACAATCATGCTCTTCTCCTTTGGCTGAGTGAAGTCTTTAAAATCCTGCTGTTCGATGGTTACATATCGTGACAAACCAGCGGCAGCTACATTCATACGAGCCGTATGACAGCCTTCATGTCTGTATCATAACCATAGATATGATGTGTGAATTCACGCTCTTGTGAATCATCATTGTATATCATGTCGAACAGTTCCTGATCAAAGTCAGGCCATTTCTCAAAAGCAAACTCCTTACGGAACACTCCAGGAGAAATATTGCGAGCAATAAGAGCAGCCTCAACAGGCAAAGTTCCAGAACCACACATTGGATCAATGAAGTCTGTTTCACCCTTCCAACCTGTCATCAAAATCATACCTGCAGCCAAAACTTCATTCAATGGTGCCTCAACACTCTCCTGACGATAGCCACGGCGATGCAAAGACTCACCACTTGAATCCAATGACAACGTAGCATTATCCTCTGCCACGTGGATATTCAAACGAATATCAGGATTGCTTACAGAGATATTTGGACGAGTACCAGTACGCTCACGGAACTGGTCAACGATAGCGTCTTTTACTTTGTATGTAACGAAGCGCGAGTTAGTAAACTCCTCTGAATAAACCACAGAATCAACAGAGAATGTCTTTCCAGGGAGGATATACTTGCTCCAATCAATCTTCATTACCTCCTCATACATATCTTCAGCACTCTTCGCCTTAAAATGTGCGATAGGTTTAAGAATACGAATAGCTGTGTATAACTGGAAATTAGCACGATACATCATTTCCTTGTTACCAGTAAACGACACCATTCGACGTCCTATTTGTACGTTATTGGCACCTAACTGTGTCAGCTCTTTTGCTAATACTTGCTCCAAACCCATGAAGGTTTTGGCGATGAGTTCAAATTCTTGCATTTATGTAATAAATATTTTTATTTACGATATTAAATGAATAGTTGGCAGGAACATTATATCCCACCACCATATTCAAAATCGATATCTAAGATATCTGTTTTATTCTGTTTGTACTTCTTTGTCCGTGGACGCATATCTCGTGTAACCCACACGTTGGCTCCTATGACGCAGCCTTTCCCAATAGTGATACGACCGAGGATAGTTGCATTGGCATAGACAATAACATCATCCTTTAAGATAGGGTGACGGGTAATTCCCTTAATAGGGTTGCCATCTTTATCGAGAGGGAAGCTCTTAGCACCTAATGTTACACCTTGATAGAGTTTCACATGATTACCTATAATGCAGGTTGCACCAATAACCACACCCGTACCATGATCAATAGTAAAATGAGTACCAATGGTTGCGGCTGGGTGAATATCAATACCTGTCTCAGAGTGCGCCATCTCAGCAATCATACGTGGGATAAGTGGCACATTCTCCAAAAACAGTTCATGTGCTAAACGATAATTAATAACAGCCTTTATAGCTGGATAACATGAGATTACTTCACCCAAATTGGCTGCTGCTGGGTCACCATCAAAGGCAGCTTGTATGTCTGTTGATAGTATTTTACGCAAGGTTGGAAACTTTGCGATAGTACGTCCTGCTATCTTATCTGCCTCCTCTTGCATGCAACGGCGCGTGTCAGCAGCATTCGGACAATGACAATCTTCATTAAAACATAAACCCGCCATAATCTGTCGACATAGCAGTTTATGCAGGCGTTCTACGTTTACACCTATTTGGTATTTGATAGTTTCAAAATTGACAGACGAACGCCCATAAAAACCAGGAAAGAGAATAGAACGTGAAAGTTCAATAATCTCTTCCAATTCCTTAGCTGATGGCAAGGGGTCTCCATCACGATGCTCATGGCAAATGCCCTGCAACGCTTCCGGTTCAGAAAGCTCATCAACGGTCTGTATGAGTTGCTGAGTGATGTCCTGTTTACTCATTGATACTATATCGAGATGTAATTACGTTGCAAAGATAATGATTATTATCGGATTTTATAGGTTTGTTCAAGAAAAATATGCTAATTTTGCAGCGCTTTTCAAGCACCATTACAGGATAATTTAGGTTCTAAAAGAATCTTATTCAAAAAGTTTCAAATATATAAATGATGAAATCAACTATATTTCCACGTTCCATTAATATCTTTTTCCTATCAGCTATTTGTGTAATAGCTTCTGCATCAACCTCTTCACACAAGTTTTCAAAAAACATCAAACGTCAGTATGATGGTATTGATGTGTCGCATCATCAAGGAAAGATTGATTGGAAAGAAGTGGCAAAAGACAAACAGATTAAATTTGTATATATCAAAGCAACACAAGGAACAAGTGTAAAAGATAAGAACTACGAACAGAATATCAAAGCGGCTCGTCGTCAGGGATTGCGCTGCGGTTCTTATCACTATCTTTCATGCTTAACGCCTATTAGGTCTCAGTTTCGCAATTTCCAGAAAACAATGAAAGGACACAAGCAGGACTTGATTCCGATGATTGACGTTGAACACGAGGGTGTAAGACGTTGGAGCAAGAAACAAGTACAAGACAGCGTTGCCTTGTTTGCGAAATTGATAGAGAGAAAGTATGGCAAAAAACCACTAATTTATTCTCATGTAAGTTTCTATAATTCTCATCTTAATCCACAATTTAATAAGTACTTTCTTTTCTTAGGTAGATATAGTTCTGTACGCCCATCTATCAAGGGAGTAGGGCGACATAACATCTGGCAGTTCTCCGATCGTGGAAAAGTACGCGGCATTCGTGGGTACGTAGACCTCAATCGCTTCATGTCTGGAACATCACTTGCAGACATTCGTCTTTAGTAATTTACAATTATTTTGGATTGTTGTGAATTAATTATAAACAAGTGAAAAGAATGTTTCAAGCGAATAATTTATTTGTACTTTTTGCACCCCATAAAAAAACTTAGATGAACCCAACTTGCACTTTATAGAAAGAAGAGTGAGAAATTTTATAACCTATAAAAGTAGAAAATAACAATCGCTTTATGAGCCATAAGTCCCATACTTAATGGCAACAAACAAATTAAGCAAGAATTTAACAAGTATGTGTAAAAATGTCTATAAACAAAACAATTATATATCTTCGCTCTGTGATACTGACACTCATGTTCATGACATTGAATAGTGTTCAGGCACAAGAGTATCGTGAAGACCCACCACTAACATTTCGACCACTGCTCCAAGAGCTCGGAACAGAGCTAATGCAGGGTAAGAAGGGGAGTATCGTTGCCATTGATCCTACTACGGGAGAAGTACTCTGTATGGTGACAAATTCACCTACGGGTCCTAATGATGCCCTTGCAATTGCGACTGCTTATCCTCCTGGCTCAGCTATAAAACCGGCGCAGGCATTGGTCTTTCTCTCAGAAGGAATTGTTAAACCAGAAACTAAGATTGCCTGCCATGATGGCTTTCGTGACGGAAATATAAAGGTGAAGTGCCATCCCCATTACTCTCCAGAAGCACTAACTGGCGCAATAGCAGTATCTTGTAATACTTGGTTCTTAAAATCATACCTATCTATGTTAAGCAATACACAGAAGTATGGTTCAAAGGAGAAGGCTGTTACAACTTGGTGGGAATACATTATTAGTATGGGACTTGGCGGTCCACTGGGTATTGATATGGCTGGTGAAAAGGGTGGATTGGTTGCTAATGTGAACTACCTCTCACGCCGTTATAAAAATAATTGGGACCCGAAAAACAATTATGTGGGCAGGAATGGGACAAGGTGATATCACAGCCACTCCTTTACAGCTCTGTAATTTAGCTGCAACGATAGCCAATCGTGGCTACTTCTTTACACCACATATTCATAAGAGCGTAGACTGGGCACCACTGCCTTCACGATTCCTTACCCCTCGTCAAACCAAGGTTCCTTCTTATATATATTCAAGTGTCATTGATGGTATGCGCTTAGCAGTAACAAAGGGTACAGCAACCGTACTCAACGGAACAACCTATCCAGTTTGCGGCAAGACTGGAACAGCCGAAAACGCTGGTAAGGACCATTCTATTTTCATAGGCTTCGCACCAATGAATGAGCCAAAGATTGCAATCTCTGTTTATATTGAACATGGTGGTTTTGGTGCCGATGTAGCTGCCCCTATAGCAGGATTGATAATGGAGAAGTATCTTAAAGGTAAACTGAGTCCAAAATCACAAGCTATGGCGAAACGTATTGAGCGCATAAACACGATGGATAAGTAAAACCATTTTGTAATAAAAAATCATATCCTTAAAAATCAATAGATGCTTAATAGCACTTCGAATTAAGCATCTATTGGCTTCTAAAAGATGCCCTTTTGAGGTCTTACTAACGCCCTTTTGAAGTCCAACTAAGCACCTTTTGAAACGCGTCTTCACAACACGTTGATAATCTGAAGGTTACAAGAAGCCTACAAAAGGCTGTTTTTACCCTTTAATTCAGTGATTAACAGCTATTCTTTTGTAATAAAATTTCACACAAGCAAACTGCAATTATATAGTCAACCAGTCCACCAAATAACTTATAAGTAAGATTGCTATAAATAAAAAGCCCCCATTCTCTCCGCATAAAATAGGGTAGAGAATGGGGGCTAATAAATTAGATTATTTTATATTCTCATTACTTCCTTAACGCCCTTTACTGTTCTAAGTTTCTTGATGAGCATATTCAATTTAGAATTATCATCAAGGAGAACTACAAGATTACCAGAGAAAAGACCGTCATGTGAATCGATATTGATAGAGCGCATTACTATCTTCTCATCTTTTGAGATAATATTTGAAATGTTGCTCACAATACCTATGTCGTCATTACCAATGACACGAAGCGTGATAGCATACTGAGATGTACCCTTACCGCTCCAACGTGCCTTTACAACACGATAGCCAAAACGCTTGCGCATCTCTGGTGCATTCGGGCAATCATCGCGGTGAATCTTTATACCTCCACTAACTGTTACAAAGCCAAAGACGGGATCACCATAGATAGGGTGGCAACACTTAGCAAGAGAGAAGTCTAAACCCTTGAGGTTCTGATCGATAACAAGAACGTCATCATTCTTCTTCAGATATTCTGTCGTTGGGTTCTCAAACTCAAAGTTCTCTGCACTCTCAGCCTCCTTTGGCTGATTGAGGTTATGAACATGGTTGTAAGCCTTCTGATACTCCTCAATAACATGGTTAGGATCAAGCTTCTCATCAGCTATCTGCTTATAAAATTCAGATACCTCTTTGAAGCCCAACTTACGAATAAGATATCCCATTGTAGAGTCTTCAATATCTATCTTCTTATTCTTAAACCTACGTTCAAGCAATTCTTTCGCATAAAGGCCATCCTTAATCTGCGTTTCTTTTAATGCAAGACGAATCTTTGCTTTTGCGCGTGACGACTTACAGATGTTCAGCCAATCACGATTAGGCTTCTGCGTCGTTGAGGTTAGAATCTCAACAGAATCACCACTATGTAACTCGGTACGGAAAGAGACATTCTTGCCATTTATCTTTCCACCGACACATTGATTTCCTATCTTAGAGTGAATATGATAAGCAAAGTCGAGCACTGTTACACCCTTTGGGAACTTTAGAAGGTCGCCCTTTGGTGTGAAGACATAAATCTCCTTTTCGTAAAGATCTGACTTAAACTCGTCCATTACCTCAAGGTTATTACCCAGCCTCAAGTGCTGAACGAATAGATGCTAACCAACCATCCATTCCGCCTTCTGCCTTCACTCCTTTATATCTCCAGTGTGCAGCAAGTCCATGTTCGGCAATCTCATCCATACGTTCTGTACGAATCTGTACTTCTACCCACTTCTTGTCAGGACCAAGCACAGTGATATGTAGACATTCGTAGCCATTAGACTTTGGTACAGAAAGCCAATCACGGAGTCGCTTTGGATTAGGCTGATACATATCCGTCACTATAGAATATGCCTGCCAACACTGCATTTTCTCCTTGTCTTCTGGTGAATCAAGAATGATACGAATGGCAAAGAGGTCATAAATACCATCAAAGCCACACTTCTGCTTCTTCATCTTCTGCCAGATAGAATGAATTGACTTCGTTCTTCCCTTAATATGGAATTTAAGCCCAGCAGCTTTAAGTTGCTCACTAACAGGAGTGATAAAGCTACTAATATAAGCATCACGCACCTTCTTTGTTGCGTTCAACTTGTCTTTTATATGATAGTAAGCATCATGCTCAAGGTATTTCAAAGAAAGGTCTTCGAGTTCGCTCTTTAGCTGGTATAAGCCTAACTTATGCGCCAAAGGAGCATAAAGATAGCTTGCCTCTTCAGATACCTTTCGCTGTGCTTCCTTATTTTCAACGTCACGAATCTGCCGCATAAGGTTGACACGGTCAGCTATCATAATCAAGATAACACGCATATCTTCTGCGAAAGACAGCAGAAGGTTTCGGAAGTTTTCACTCTCGATAACTGGCGTCTTCTTATAAAGTGTCTGAACACGTATAAGCCCATTGATAATCTTCGATGCACCATCACCATACAACTTGCTAATCTTCTCAAGTGTAAGACTTCCTTCCTGTACACTTTGATAGAGTAGGATTGCAATGACAGAGTCGCGATTTAAACCGATATCCTTAACCGCAATGGCTGCAGTCTGTAATGAACACAGAATAGGGTTCAATCCAAAGACATTGCGTTGGATGATATTATCTGATACTATCTTACTTAAGTGTTCACGCAATTTAGGAAGATCATTCTCATAAAAAGTTTGCCCGAGTGTCTCTTTTAGTCCTTCGAGTATCTGTTCAGATAATTCTCTTTCTTTATCCGTATAAATGAATTTCTCTTCCATAGGCATAATACTTTCTATTATTCAAAGGCAAAGATACAAAGAAAATCCATATAATTAGAAATTAATGTGTCAAATAGTTTCTTTCTTTCGGTTTAATTCGTTATTTTTGCAGTTATAATACAATCTTTTTAATACCTTACCATTATGTTGAAAAAAAGTAGATCTAAAAACAGATTCATGATAAAGGAATAAGTGAGGAACAGATAAGTAGACAGTTGGAAGACTTCAAAAGAGGCTTCCCTTACTTGAAGCTTGAAGATGCTGCTACACCAAAGAAGGGTGTTCTGGTGCTTGACAAGAAGGCTTGTGAGGATGCTTGTAAAGCGTGGCAGAATTATCAAACTCACGGACATAAAGTTGTTAAGTTTGTTCCTGCTTCTGGTGCAGCCAGCCGTATGTTCAAAGATCTTTTTGCTTTCCTCAACGGAAGTAACGACATCTCCTATAAGTGATTTTGAAAAGGAGTTCTTCTCTAATATTCATCATTTTGCATTCTACGAGGAGTTATCTGCAAAATGTCAGCAGCTGAAAGGTAAGACTATTGACGAGTTGATTGCAGAAGGAAGATACAAAGCTGTCGTTGCTACTTTATTAAATAAGGAAGGATTGAATTACGGACAGCTACCAAAGGGATTGCTGTTGTTCCATTCTTATGACGATGGAATGCGTACCCCAATGGAAGAACACTTGGTTGAAGCTGCTCGCTATGCAGAAAGTAATAAGCAAGCACACGTACATTTCACCGTATCACACGAACACTTAGCATTCTTCAAACAAAAGGTAGCGGACAAGCAGGCTGGATTTGAAGCAAAGTTTGGTGTAAACTTTGACATTTCTTTCTCTGAACAAAAGCCAAGTACAGATACAATTGCAGTAAATCTTGACAATACTCCTTTCCGTAATGAGGATGGCTCTTTATTATTCCGTCCAGGTGGTCATGGGGCATTGATAGAGAATTTGAATGATTTAGACACTGATGTTGTTTTCATTAAGAATATTGATAACGTCGTACCAGACCGCTTGAAGGAAGAAACCATCAGTTGGAAGATGATTATTGCAGGTAAACTTGTAGCCTTACAAGAGCGTGCCTTCGCTTATCTTTACAAACTGGAAAAAGGAAACTGTACACGTACAGAGCTCGAAGAGATACTTGAATTCTTACAGAAAGAACTCTCTTGTAAAGAAGCATGATGTGGCTTCTATGAATGATACAGCATTGGCAGAATACTTATATAAGAAGTTAAATCGACCAATGCGTGTATGCGGTATGGTAAAGAACGTTGGTGAACCAGGTGGCGGTCCTTTCCTTGCATACAACCAAGATGGTACTGTCAGCCTGCAAATTCTTGAGAGTTCGCAGATTGATAAGAACAACGAAGCATCTATGAAGATGTTTACAGAAGGTACACACTTCAATCCTGTTGATCTTGTTTGCGCTATCAAAGATTATAAGGGCAATGCTTTTGACTTGACAAAGTATGTAGATAAGTCAACAGGTTTCATCAGTTCAAAGTCAAAGAATGGTCGCGAGCTCAAGGCTTTGGAGCTTCCAGGCTTATGGAATGGTGCTATGAGCGATTGGAACACAGTCTTTGTAGAAGTACCACTCGGAACTTTCAATCCAGTAAAGACAGTCAACGACCTTCTACGTGAGCAGCATCAATAAGCAATGTAAGAGTAGAACCCTATTCTGTTTATTATAAACTCAGTTATTCCCAACCCTTAGAAGCTCTAACTCCTAAGGGTTGGGAAATCTTATTATCCATAAATAATACGATATTAACCATTTGACATACAGATATACCTCTCTATCTATGATATCTTAAAAATAAACCCATTAAATCCTCTTTATCAACAGAATAATATCAAAAAAGATAAGAGAAATCTTGTAAGGTTCAAATAAAAATTATACCTTTGCGCCACAAAAGACACATTAAATGATGTTTCACCTTATGAAACGTCGACACTATCAAATGTAATTTCCCATACATATTTATATGTTAAGCAAAGAAGAATTATTAGAGAAAGAAGTTTCTGAACTTGAAGCTATTGCTCAGAGCACAGGTGCTGCTTATTCGCCTGGAGATGATAAGGACAAGCTTGTTTATGCCATCCTTGACCGTCAGGCAGAAGAGGCGGGTACTGCACATCCCTTAGAATCAAAGCGTAAGCGTACCAGAATAGCACGAAAGGATACCGACAGGGTTTATTCGGTACATGGTGAAGAAGGGGAAAATTTCGATGTACAAAAGAATAAGAATACGGCTACAAGTCAGCCTTCATTATTCAAAGAGTTACCTGAGTCAAAGAATGAAAAGACTGAAGAGAAATCTCCAGAAGAAATATTAGCATCCATTCCTAAGCATCGTGGACGTAAATCAAAGGCTGAATTAGAGGCTATTGCTGCTGCTGAAGCTGCTATAAAGGCGAAAGCCGAAGAAGCACAGAAGGCAGAGGAGCCTGTAGAAGAAGCACCTATAGAGAATATAGAGCCATCTGCTCCAGAGGATTTCATCCCAGAGGATCAGTTCTCTAACGTACAACCTCAGGAAGAGAGTGAAGGTAAAGAAGAACTATTAGCACGCCTTCAGGAGAAAGGTTAATGCACATAATATGAATATGGAACCAGCTGGTTACCCTGTATTACCTGATGGCGTATGGGCAGGTGACCCAGGAGATGGTACTGATTTCATTCCAGTTGTTGACCTACCAATAGAGGATCAGGGCATTGTTCCAAACTATGATATGTTTGATCAGCCTACAACTCCAGCTCAGTTTCCGTCAACTCCGGTCTATGATAATGCTCCAGTTACAAATAATGCTAACTATGATTTCACTGACATTATCAAGGCAAATGGTGTTCTTGAGGTAATGCCTGATGGCTATGGTTTCCTCCGTTCAAGCGATTACAACTACTTGTCATCACCTGATGATGTATATATTGCAAACAATCAGATTAAGCAGTATGGTTTGAAGACAGGTGATGTTGTGGAGTGCCACGTACGTCCACCACATGAGGGCGAGAAGTATTTCCCACTGACAAGCATTGATAAGATTAATGGTCGTAAGCCATCTGAGGTACGTGATCGTATACCATTCGAGCATCTTACACCGCTCTTCCCAGAGGAGAAGTTCACACTCTGTGGCGATCCTCGTACAACCAATCTTTCAACACGTATTGTAGACCTCTTCTCACCAATCGGTAAGGGACAACGTGCATTGATTGTTGCACAACCAAAGACGGGTAAGACTATCTTGATGAAGGATATTGCGAATGCTATTGCAGCCAACCATCCAGAGGCTTACTTGATGATGCTCTTGATTGATGAGCGTCCTGAGGAGGTTACCGATATGGCACGCACAGTAAATGCTGAGGTCATTGCTTCAACATTTGATGAGCCTGCAGAACGCCACGTAAAGATTGCCGGTATCGTTTTGGAGAAGGCAAAACGCATGGTTGAATGTGGTCACGATGTAGTTATCTTCCTTGACTCAATCACTCGTTTGGCACGTGCTTACAACACCGTTGCACCAGCATCTGGTAAGGTCTTGACTGGTGGTGTGGACGCCAATGCATTGCAGAAGCCAAAGCGTTTCTTCGGTGCTGCGCGTAATATTGAGGGTGGTGGTTCTTTGACTATCATTGCAACAGCCTTGATTGATACTGGTTCTAAGATGGATGAGGTTATCTTCGAGGAATTCAAGGGAACTGGTAACATGGAGTTGCAGCTTGACCGCAGCTTGAGTAACAAGCGTATCTTCCCAGCTGTTAACTTGGTGGCTTCAAGTACTCGTCGTGATGACCTCTTGCAGGATCGCACAACACTTGATCGTATGTGGATTCTCCGTAAGTACATTGCTGATATGAATTCTATCGAGGCAATGAACTCTATCCACGACCGTATGAGACGTACAGAGAACAATGAAGAGTTCCTATTGTCAATGAACGATTAATGAAATCAGACTATTGAAACTTGCTTTCCTTCTGAAACTGTAGGTTAATAGTACAGTAAAATAGAAAAAGTGTATCAAAAGTATGAAACAGTATTGTTTCCTTTTTGATACACTTTTTTGTTTATACACTATCTCTACACAAACTGTCAAAAAGTTCCCTTTTGTCCTATTATTTTCACAACCCTGTTTTTTAAAAAGATGCTTAATTGATTCGAAAATAGACGCCCAATTGGCTTGCAAAAGATGCCCTTTTTCGATGCTAACTAACGCCCTTTTGAACCCTTACTAAGCACCTTTTAAAACACGGCTTTTATAATATGCTGGATTACTGATAGTTACAAAGATGATTTTTAAGACATCATTTCTTATGCCTTTATAGGAGTAAAGACAACAAATTATGTAATATTTTTCAAACAAGAAAATATAAAATATCAGGTGACTTTCAGAATATAAAAAAACACGATGTTTATATAACTGAATAATCTCTTATCTCTTGATAAACCTAACATTTGCATAGCCAACAAGTTTATCGGTACGTCCTCCTTGTGGACGGAAATAAACAAGTGCTTGATAGCTATTTTCAGTTTGATAATGGCTATTGTCAACTCTAAAAGACGAGAGTCTACCTTGCTCATCTGCTGCAAGGAACTGATAATTATAATAACCTAACTTCAATAGAACCACCGCCTCATAATATCCACCTGCTGGATTATAAGTCATCTCATAAGTAGAAAGCAGGCGGTCATAAGTCCAATCACCATTCAGAAATATTCTGTAAGGGTAGGGAGAAGGTGCATTTAGTTGAAAATGAGTCAACATATAGTCGCTGGTCGTATTTATCTCTACATTATCAGAGTTACGTATCAAGAATGCACCATCAGCATCCTCGTCATACAAGTAATTCGTGAAAGGGGCAGTAGGGAAGAGATAGGCATGAAAGTTGTTACCGTCCCAACCGATTTTATCTACACCCATAGAAGTAACATCAGTTGAGAGAATCTCAAACTTCCTATATTCATTGCCTGCCCAAAAGATATAATCCAGATTATGCGACCATCGCAAACTATTTGACATGACATATTGCGGTTTGCTATTCCAACGAGCATCAAGCCAGTTACGGTTTTGTAATACGACTGTCTTAATCTGCTGTTGTGGATTACTTACCGTATAGTTTCCATAATCCACCTGCATCTCCGCTTGCTGATGTTCACGATTTATAGACTTATCAGTTTGTGTCGTAATATTCAATCTAACACCCATAGAACTCTCTGCAGGCTCTGTAAGCATAAAGCAAGCAGTTAGCAAGGGATGATCAGAACTATTGTTATCATCATATACATAAAGACGATAATTACCAGACAACTTAGGACGACACTTATCATTCGGAATATCTAAATGATAATGTGTATAAAGTGTATTCGTAAGTGTGGATTCCTTTATGTCATCTATTGTGTTTCCAGCAATAAAACCATCTACAATATCGCTTTCAAAGAGTCCAACAGAAGGTTTCCAATCTGCCTCGCAATGTTCTAAACGATAAGTCAAACGGCGGTAAGTATGCGTAAGATCGTCAAAATCTATACTTATCATTCCACCATTGAGAATCATGATAGGCAGGTCCATCCACTTCTGATTAGCAACAACCTGCAATGAACGAATATTCTCGTCCTTAATTTCATGTCGTTGCGCAGAGGTAGAAAGGGGGAAAAGATAAGCTAAGCAATAGATGAATATAAAGCCTAATCTCCTCATTCTTCTTTATTCAATAAATCATTGAGGAAGCAATCAAGGTCTTTATCTAAATCATGCATAAGATCACCACCTATAATAACAATGTCGTCATCAACAAGATAAAGCTCAGAAATATTATTCCTATCATCATCTTCAAGAATGAAACTATAAGGCTTCATGATTGACATATTCTCAATTACGTCCTTTATACGATTAATTTCTGAACGCAAGATGCAAGCTGCTTCCTGATAGAAATTATCACTCTTATTGTCAATCCATTGACCTATGACACAGCGAGTAATCTCATCATCGCTATCGTCAAAAGCCATAAGATCACCACTATCTTGCGATACACGCAAATGAATATCTGTCATTGGCATATCACAATCATTAGCAGTAAATTTCTGTGCTACTTTCTTCAAAAAGCGCTCAATTTGTTGCTGGGTCTGTTCGGTTCCTATCATGTCCTTGGTATATGTTTATTTTATAACAACGGCAAATATACAAAAAGTTTTCGATTTTGTATATATCAACACATTTTTTTACGTTCTTTTTTTGATGGTTATAAAAAAAACACTATCTTTGCAACATAACTCATTGAAATAAAAGAGCCTATAAATAAGGAAAAACTAAATAAAATGAAACAAACAATTCTTGTTACTGGAGGAACTGGATTCATTGGTTCACACACAAGTGTTGAGCTGATAGAAGCTGGATATGAGGTCGTTATTGTTGACGATTTGTCAAACTCTAAGATTGAAGTATTAGATGGTATAGAGAAGATAACAGGTGTTAGACCAGCTTTTCGAACAGGTTGACCTTCGTGATCGTGAGGCAACAGAAAATGTCTTCCGTAAATATCCAAAGATTGAAGGTATTATTCACTTTGCTGCTTCTAAGGCAGTAGGTGAGAGTGTACAGCTGCCTTTGATGTATTATAGAAACAATATTGTTTCATTGTTGAACCTCTTAGAGCTTATGCCAGAGTACAACGTTAAGGGAATTATCTTCTCAAGTTCTTGTACTGTTTATGGTCAGCCAAAGCCTGAGAACCTCCCAGTTACAGAGGATGCTCCACATCAGAAAGCTACCTCTCCATACGGTAATACCAAGGAAATCAACGAACAGATCATCTTAGATTATATTCATAGCGGTGCTGATATTAAGAGTATCGTATTGAGATATTTTAATCCTATCGGTGCACACCCATCTGCATTGATTGGTGAGTTGCCAAATGGTGTGCCTAATAACCTGATTCCTTTCGTTACACAGACAGCTATGGGTATCAGAAAGGAGTTGACTATCTTCGGTCAAGATTATGACACCCAGACGGTACATGTATCCGTGACTACATCTATGTTGTTGACTTAGCAAAGGCACACGTAGCAGCAATGGCACGTGTACTTGACCAGGATACAGAGAAGATTGAGTACTTCAACGTTGGTACTGGTAGTGGTAACTCTACAAAGGAGATTGTTGATACCTTTGAAAAGGCTACTGGTGTTAAGGTAAACTGGAAGTATGGTCCACGTCGTGAAGGCGATATCGAAAAGATTTGGGGCGATTGCACCAAGGCCAACACAGTATTGGGTTGGAAAGCTGACACGCCATTGGCTGACGTTCTCGCAACTGCTTGGAAATGGCAGGAGAAGCTTAGAGAAGACGGAATTATGTAGAAATCACTTTTTACGATTAATAATAATCTAAATTAGTAAGCAAAAAACAATATTGCAGGTGTATCCTGCTTTATTTTGTGTTTGTGTTGTTGTTATCCCTCGATGTGAATCGAGGGATAATTTTTATACTTTAATTCAATCCTATCACCACTCAATGCTGTATAGTAAACATTTGCCCTATAATCACTCTTTATAGTATTCAACCTTATATATAACTACAATAAGATATCTCTCTATTCATTTTCAAGCAATGTGTTATTGCCCAACACAAGTGGTGTTCATACTCAACACGATTGGTGCTGAGGGTCAAATACATTACAAAATATTGATAGGAGAGGAATAACCTATTATAACTATTCAATAAGAAAAACAAAAGCTATTATCTACTATTCGATTGTGGCTTATTATACTTCTCAAGAACTATCTTAAGGTAAAATAGAACAACCTTAAGGATAAAAAGATTAAAAAAGAAGAACTTTTGTCCGTATAAATTTGCGAATGTGAGATATAATCTATACTTTTGCACATAAGATTTGCGCTGTGCAAATAACTAACATAGATAATTACAAGGTTATGTCAATATCAAAGACGAGACAAAAACTTGTTGATGTAGCACGCCAACTTTTTGCAAAAAATGGCATTGCCAACACAACGATGAATGACATCGCTAAGGCTTCAGGTAAAGGTAGACGTACGCTCTATACTTACTTTAAGAGTAAGGATGATGTGTATTATGCTGTGATTGAGTCGGAGCTGGAACGCTTGTCAGATAAGTTGGACGAAGTAGCTGCAAAGAATATCAGCCCTCAGGATAAAATCATCGAACTGATTTATACTCATCTTAGTATGATTAAAGAGACTGTTATGCGTAATGGTAATTTACGTGCAGAGTTCTTTAGGAATATATGGATGGTAGAGAAGGCGCGAAAGAATTTTGATGAGGACGAAATCGAACTCTTCCGTAAGGTTTATTCTGATGCCAAGGAAGATGGAGATTTTGATATTGAAAACGTTGAACTTGTAGCAGACATCACGCATTATTGTATCAAAGGACTTGAAGTTCCATTTATCTATGGTCGATTAGGTCATGGACTAACTGAGGAATCTTCACGTCCACTTGTGGCTAAGGTTGTGTATGGTGCATTAGGAAAGAGCGGACTGAAATAAATCATTATTCTATCATGTGATTTCAGTCAGCTTGCTATTTATAAACTTATAAACTAACAATATAAATCAAAACAACATGAAATTATTGGAAGGTAAGACAGCCCTGATTACAGGTGCTGCACGTGGTATTGGTAAGGCTATCGCATTGAAGTTTGCAGAGGAGGGTGCAAACGTTGCATTCACCGACCTCGTTATCGACGAGAATGGAAAAGCTACTGAGGCAGAGATTGCTGCTTTTGGTGTAAAAGCAAAGGGTTATGCAAGTAATGCTGCAGACTTCGCACAGTCTGAAGAGGTTGTAAAGCAGGTTAAGGAAGAGTTTGGTTCTATTGATATCCTCATCAATAATGCTGGTATTACGAAAGATGGTCTTATGCTTCGTATGACAGAGCAGCAGTGGGATGCTGTTATCGCAGTAAACCTTAAGAGTGCCTTCAACTTCATTCACGCTTGTGTACCAGTAATGATGCGTCAGCGTGGTGGTAGCATTATCAACATGGCAAGTGTTGTAGGTGTTCATGGTAATGCTGGTCAGGCTAACTATGCCGCATCAAAGGCTGGTATGATTGCTTTGGCTAAGAGCGTTGCTCAGGAGATGGGTCCTAAGGGTATTCGTGCAAATGCTATTGCTCCTGGTTTCATTGATACAGCTATGACACAGGCTTTGGACGACGATATTCGTAAGGAATGGACTTCAAAGATTCCTCTCCGTCGTGGTGGTACTGTTGAAGATATTGCAAACACAGCTGTTTACCTTGGTTCTGAACTGTCAAGCTATGTTACAGGTCAGGTTCTCCAGGTTGATGGTGGTATGAATATGTAAAACTTCTTCCCTCCCTCCTAACAGCAATGCTGGAAGGGTAGGGAGGGAAGGATATAATTTGCTTCTATAATCTCTTTGACTCATTAAGATAGTTAGGTTAACTTTTTCTTCTAACGCATACACCACAGATAAAAAGACATTATATAAGCTTTTTCTCTATAATTGTTAATACTGATAATCTTTTATTATAGCTCTCAATAAAGACATTTCTTACTATGGAAGTACTTTACGAAGATAATCATATCATCATCGTCTATAAAGAAGCAGGTGAGATTGTACAAGGCGATAAAACTGGTGATGAACCTTTATCAGAGATTGTCAAACAATGGATAAAGGAGAAATACCAGAAACCGGGAAATGTATTTTTGGGTGTCGTACATAGACTGGACCGTCCTGTAGCAGGATTAGTTATCTTTGCCAAGACATCAAAAGCACTTACAAGACTAAACGATATGTTCCGCAATGGTGAGGTACATAAAACCTATTGGGCAATTGTTACACGTCCGCCATTTGAAACAGAAGCAACATTAACAGACTGGCTTGTACGCAACGAACGACAAAATAAGAGTTACGCTTATAATCATCAAGTACCAACTTCTAAGAAATCTATCTTACATTATAAGGTAATCAATCAGTCAGAACGTTACACACTATTAGAGATTAATTTGATGACAGGTCGTCATCATCAGATTCGTTGTCAGCTGTCTAATATGGATTGCCCTATAAAAGGCGATTTAAAATATGGTGCTCCACGTTCTAATCCAGATGGAAGTATCTGCTTATTGAGCCATCGTGTTGAGTTTATTCACCCTGTTTCAAAGGAGAAAATCTGTATAGAATCACCGCTGCCTAAAGATAATCTTTGGCAAGCAATAGGTAAATTCTAATAGAGAAGCCTAATTTTAGTAAGACTGATAGCCCCAACTTTTCGTTGGTTTTTAACATCCGCACAATATGTGCGAGGCATAAACACAATACGTGCGAAGCGTCAGCACAATACGTGTGAGGCATCGCACATGATAAAATAAAGTATTAAAACATCGGGATAAGGTAGTCTGATAAACTATATTATCTCCTTAATTTATACCACGTTCATTCAAAGCTTTAGCATACTTTGCAGCATTCACTTGATGCTCTTCGTATGTTTTAGCAAAGTTATGTGTACCGCTAAAATCCTCCTTAGCACACATGTAGATATAATCATGATGAACATAATCCAATACAGCATCAATAGCAGCCACTGAAGGAATGCGAATCGGTCCAGGAGGAAGACCACGATACTTATAGGTGTTATATGGATTATCAATAGTAAGCCACTTCTGATAGATACGGCGAGCAGTAAAGTTCTTTGTCGCAAACTTAACTGTTGGGTCTGCTTGTAATGGCATATTGATATGTAGACGATTGATATACATACCTGCAATCTTTGGCATCTCAGCCTCATTGTCAGTTTCTTCGTCAACAATACTTGCAAGCGTTACAATCTCACTTTCGGTGAAACCCGCCTGTTTTGCCTTCTCTTTACGCTCAAAATTCCAGAACTTCTTGTTCTCCTCACTCATCTTATCGAGGAACTTATCAACAGATGTATTCCAATAGAAATCGTATGTATTAGGAATAAACATTGCAGGAATGGTTTCTGGAGTAAAACCATATTTCTTACAAACCTCCTTTGATTGAAGACGTGAAAGAAGTTCTGCACGTGTAAACATCAGTTTTTCACTAACATCTTTTGCAAGGTCTTCAATCGTTCTTACAGATCTAATCGTAATCTTCACAGGTGCTTGAAGACCATTAATAATATGACGTGAAGTTTGAAGAGAACCTGATGACCCTACAACAAATCTACCTGGACGAATATTGTCTGCATAGCCCATAACTCCTACAAGCTGCTTAAATACCCAAAAGCCCTGAGGAGTAGAGATTGGTTGAAGCTTAACATATACAGAGTCTATGTTATCATCCTCATCAATGAGAACGTATTCTTCTTTTCCAGTACGGGACATTCCCGAGAAGAAGAGAAAGTATGCTACACCTGCTAATACTGCAAAGATAGCAACAATGAGCCAGCGGGATGATGTTCCCTTGTTCTTTCCTTTAGATTTTGCCATCGTCTTTTACTTTATATTTCTGAGGTGCAAAGATACAATTTTAAAGTACAAAAAGAGCAATGACATGCGACTTTGATTATACTTTTTTGAAATTTAAGAGAAAAGATAAGCCATTATCTGTATAATTGTGTACTTTTGTCTGAATTAAACAAAAGGATAATGAAAGAATTTGATACATATATCTTTGATTTAGATGGTACGCTGCTAAGTACATTAAACGACTTGGCTGCGAGTACAAATTACGCACTTCGCTGGGCTGGAATGCCAGAACGTACAATAGAAGAGATACGTATGTTTGTGGGAAATGGTGTAAAACTACTCATGGAACGGGCTATTCCTAATGGTAGTAATAACCCTAAATTTGAAGAGACATACGCCAAGTTTCGTGAACATTATATGGAGCATAATCTTGACACAACCTGTCCATACGAAGGTATTCCAGAGTTATTACGTGAATTAAACGTCGCGGTAAGAAGCTTGCTATTGTAAGTAATAAGTTTTATGCAGCAACACAAGACCTCGCAAAACATTTCTTTCCAGACACAATAGAGGTAGCGATAGGAGAGCGCGAAACTATTAGAAAGAAGCCAGCACCAGACACCGTAATAGAGGCTCTTCGACAATTAGGCGTACCAAAGGATGGCGCTGTATATATAGGTGACAGTGATGTAGATATTATGACAGCCAAAAACTGCGAATTACCATGTATCAGTGTACTTTGGGGGTTTCGCGATAAAGACTTCTTAATACAGAATGGAGGAACTGTATTCGTGGAGAAACCAGCAGACATTCTCTATGATTAATATAGTAACTTATCCTTACTTGCTATACATGACATCAAAAGAACATCAAATATAGTAATTCTTTTTTATTTCAGTCTAACATAGAATAGAATAATAATAAGGCTTATAAAACCCTATTTATCATAACTACCATTATCTTAAAAACAATAAACACGTTTTGTGTTCATGCTCAGCACACATGGTGCTTACCAACAACACCATGTGTGCTGGACGTAAACATTGAGTAAAGTTGGTAAATTAGGAATTATTCATGGTGATATGGTTCACCTTTAATAATTGTACAAGCACGATAAAGTTGTTCTGTAAAAATGAGTCTGACCATCTGATGCGAGAAAGTCATACGTGATAATGAGATTTTTTCATTGGCACGTGCATAAACATCTGGGGAGAACCCATACGGTCCACCAATAATAAAAACAAGTCGACGAGCCGTATTTTGTTTTTGTTTCAACCAATTAGCACATTCAATAGAACGAAATTCTGCACCATGTTCATCTAACAATACAACCGTATCAGAAGGCTGAATTTCTTTCAAAATCAATTCTCCTTCCTTTTGTTTTTGTTGATCTTCTGAAAGGCTTTTCGTATTTTTTAATTCTGGGATTGTTGTAATACTAAACGGCATATAATGCTCAATACGGCTGACGTAATCATCTATGCCAACCTTAAATATCTTACTTTGCGTTTTCCCAACAAGGATGAGAATTGTTTTCATATTACAACTTCTTTATTTCTTCCCACAATCTTTGCACAGGCAATCCCATAACATTAAAATAGCTACCACTAATAGATGTAACTCCAACATAGCCAATCCATTCTTGAATACCATAAGCTCCTGCTTTGTCGAAAGGCTTATAATGCTCTATGTAATAGGTAATTTCATCTTCTGAAAGCTGCTTAAATGTAACGTCAGTAGTCACTGAGAAAGCGCGTTCCTTATCGGTTGTCAACAAACAAACACCCGTAATAACCTGATGCGTTCTACCACTGATAAGCTGAAGCATACGGCGTGCATCTTCTGCATCCTTAGGCTTTCCAAGCACCTCATCTCCAACTATTACCACCGTATCAGCCGTAATAACAAGGTCGCCCTCCCCTATCAATGTACGATAGGGGGCTGCCTTCTCACGAGAAATATAGCCAGCTACTTCAGCAGCAGGTAGATTATCAGGATAAGACTCATCAATATTAGGCAGTACTTTTACCTCAAACTCCAAGTCCAACCCTGCTAAAAGTTCACGTCGACGCGGCGAATTACTCGCAAGTATTATACGCTTCATTATATTACAGTTTACCAGCCAAAAGCCTTTTCATTCAACACCCATTTCCCTTGTGCCTTCATCACCTGCTCAAGAATATCACGTGCAACACCATATCCTCCTTTGCTATCACTAACGTAGGTTGATATCTCTTTAATCTCAACACAAGCATCCTTTGGACAACAAGGACAGCCTGCACGCTTCATCACTTCGTAATCAGGAATATCATCACCAACATATATGATTTCATCTTCCTGCAAATCGTACTTCTTAAGAAACTCTTCCCAAGTACGAATTTTCATAGAACAGCTGATATAAACATCCTTAACGCCAAGGTATTCATAACGAAAACGAATATTCTCATTATGTCCACCCGTCATAATTGCAAGCTGTAGTCCATGCTTTACAGCCAACTGAATAGCATAACCATCCTTGATATTAATCGTACGTAGTGGCTCTCCCTTTTCATCCATCTGAATAGTAGAAGCAGACAATACGCCATCAACATCAAAGACAACAGCCTTTATCTTTCGTAAATCGTAGTTTATCATATAAGTAAGTATAATCAATTTAGATTATAAATAACTACATTATAATCAAAAGTTACATCTATATATTAGAGTTTATTATTAATCTATCTTTTTGTCTAAAGTGAGATTATCCACCAGCGGATTAATTCCCTTTCGAAAGCATCTTATAAAGTTCCTGCAAATCCTCTTTGCCATTCATCAACTCCAACTGCTTGCTCATTACATTCCTATCTCCGCGCACTGCTGGTCCTGTCTGAGCCGCCTTTGGACAGATGTTCTGAATCTTCTCTGTTGTTTCATTTATCAAAGGTAACATGACATCGAATGGTATATCATGCTCACTGAGAATATCAGAAGCTACCGTATAACAGTAATTTGTAAAGTTACAAGCCCAAACAGCAGCTAAATGTAGATACTTTCTATCTGCAGAAGACAGTGTTATCACACGCTTAGAAAGCATATTGGCAAAACTTCTAATAACCTCCTCTGTTTCAACAGAATCACCTTCAATAAACACTGGTATATTCTCTAAACATACATCCTTCGCCTTAGAAAATGTCTGCATTGGATAGAATACACCATAATATTGTGCCTTTCCTTCAAAACAACTCATTGGCATAGAGCCTGCAGTATGGAGGAAAAGCTTATCTCCCCTACCCTTACAGACCTCTGAAATCAAATCACAGAGAACACTATCCTTTCACAGAAAAGATGTATATATCAGCCTCATCGTGAACTTGTGTAACATCTGTCACCCATTCAGTCTCAAGCAACTCACCTAACGTTCGGGCAGAATCTTCAGTACGGCTATACACCTGACAGATAATGACACCAGCCTTTTTCAACGACTTACCTAACTGTGTGGCAAGATTACCAGCACCAATCAATGTAACCTTCATCATGCCAACAAATTTAATAATTTTAAAGGAAATATGTCGGGAAGTCATCGCCTTTTTAATAAAGATTTACTACTTTTGCGCATACTGGCACATTTAACCAGCAGTATATTAAACTTAAACGGATAGAAACACGTATGAAATTTATTGGAATTATCCCCGCTCGCTATAGCTCTTCACGCTTTCCTGGCAAACCTTTAGCAATACTTGGAGGAAAAGCCGTAATAGAACATGTTTACAGACAGGTAAGTAGTGTGATGGAAGATGTATTTGTTGCCACAGACGACCAGCGTATCTACGATGCTGTAGAGGCTTTTGGTGGCAAGGCAATAATGACTCGTTCCGACCATCAGAGTGGCACAGACAGAATTTGCGAAGCCCTCGACAAGGTGGGTGGAGACTTTGATGTCGTTATCAACATACAAGGTGATGAACCTTTCATACAGAGAAGTCAGCTTGAAACTGTTATGCAGTGTTTTGACGACCCACGCACACAGATAGCTACACTTGGTAAACCTTTTGACTCAATGGAGGCAGTGGAGAATCCTAACTCACCTAAGATTGTACTCGACAACGATGGCTATGCACTTTATTTCTCTCGCTCAGTCATTCCTTTTGTACGTGGAAAAGAAAGTGCAGAGTGGCTCACTCATTTTCCATTCCTCAAACACATCGGACTTTATGCTTACCGTACCGAAGTGCTACGTGAAGTAAGTCGTCTGCCACAGTCCTCACTTGAGTTAGCAGAAAGTCTTGAACAGCTACGCTGGTTACAGAACGGATATAAAATAAAAGTTGGTCTTACGGATGTTGAAACCATCGGTATTGATACGCCAGAAGACCTTCAGCGTGCTGAAGAAAAATTAAGTAGCCTATAAAAACAAAGGCTAAAAGCATAAGAAACAAACTTCAGTACATCCCTTCTAAGAACCACATAAAATACTTTTGTCCAAACGTTGCCTACTTTGTTAGCCACGTTTGGACAAAATAACACTAAATAAAGATGACTAAAAGCATAGGGCGCACATAAAGGAAATTTTATTACAAAACGCAACCTAATTTTATCTTAAATAACAGCCTAAAAGTACCTTAATTGCCACCCTCTGTAACCAACTAATAATCAAACCATTATAAACCACTATTTCAAAAGATGCTTAATTGGCTTCTTAAAGGGCGTTAGTAAGACCTCAAAAGGGCATCTTTAGCAAGCCAAAAGGGCGTCTTTTCAAAGCTAAAAAGAGCATCTATTGGTTTTTCATGTACAAATTTATTTTTTTACAAATAGAATTTTTGATTCGACAAAAAGAAGACTATCTTTAACATGCAAAAACCTATAAAATAGATATTGTCCATTACCAACTAAAATCACTAACACATCAAAGCAGACAACAAGTTAATATCTATCTATGATAGAACTTCAAAACAACTATAAAAGTTGGCAACCCATTTTTCAAGTACCAAAAGCCCTCTTTTAGTAGAAATTTATGCTTTAATTCAGCTGATAATCAACAAATATTAGCTACCTTTGCACAAGAAAACTCCTTTTAAGATATGAACAACAGATACATGATGCGCGGCGTAAGTGCTGCAAAGGAAGATGTGCATAATGCCATCAAGAACATTGACAAAGGTCTTTACCCACAGGCTTTCTGTAAGATTATCCCTGATATTCTTGGCGGAGACCCAGAGTATTGCAACATTATGCATGCCGACGGTGCTGGTACAAAATCTGCACTGGCTTACATGTATTGGAAGGAGACAGGCGATTTAAGCGTATGGCGTGGCATTGCACAGGATGCTATCGTAATGAATACAGACGACTTGCTCTGTGTGGGTGCGGTAGACAACATCCTTGTTAGTTCAACCATCGGTCGCAACAAGATACTTGTGCCAGGTGAGGTTATCTCAGCTATCATCAATGGTACTGATGAGCTCTTGGCTGATATGCGCAAGATGGGTATTGGCATTTACCCTACTGGTGGTGAGACAGCAGATGTTGGCGACCTTGTTCGTACGATTATCGTAGATTCTACTGTTACCTGCCGTATGCGCCGTGAAGATGTTATTGACAATGCAAATATCCGTCTGGGCGATGTGATAGTAGGTCTTTCATCTACTGGTCAAGCTACATACGAGACACGCTATAACGGTGGCATGGGTAGCAATGGTCTGACATCTGCACGTCATGATATGTTTGCTAAATATCTTGCTGAGAACTATCCAGAGAGTTATGACCACGCTGTACCAGAAGAGTTGGTGTACAGTGGTAAATATAAGTTGACCGATGCCGTTGAGGGAAGTCCTATCAATGCAGGTGAGTTAGTACTTTCGCCTACTCGCACATACGCTCCAGTCATCAAGAGATTGTTGGACGAGTTGCACCCAGAGGTTCATGGTATGGTACATTGTACAGGTGGTGCACAAACGAAAGTACTACACTTCGTAAATGAGAATTGCCGTGTCATCAAAGACAATATGTTCCCAGTCCCTCCACTCTTCCGTGCTATCAAGGAGTGTAGCGGTACAGACTGGAAGGAGATGTATCAGGTATTCAACATGGGGCATCGTATGGAAATCTATGTTCGTCCAGAGGTTGCTGAGCAGGTTATTGCCATCAGTAAGGAGTTCAACATTGATGCACAGATTGTCGGACACATTGAAGAAGGCAAGCGCAGCTTAACGATTAAGAGTGAGTTTGGCACATTTGAATACTAATAATTCACAATTATAACTTCACAATTTACAATTAGGAATATTGTTATTCTCCAAGTGTGAGAATACGCACTTTCATGTATCAGTTTGTTTCTGATTGTGGATGCTGAACGATAGGTTATGATTTAAACTAAAAGATTATGATAGATAACAACAGTATATTACAGAAACTCGACGGACTTGAGGCCCGTTATGAAGAAGTATCAACACTTATAACTGACCCTAATGTCATTGCAGATCAGTCACGTTATGTGAAGCTGACAAAGGAATATAAGGACCTTGGCGACATTATGGATGCTCGCCGCCGTTATATCAACTGTCTTACCACTATCAAAGAGGCAAAGGACATCCTTGCCAATGAGAGTGATGCAGAGATGAAAGAAATGGCACGTGAGGAATTGTCAGAGAACGAAGCACTTCAACCTGCACTCGAAGAAGAAATCAAGTTGCTGCTTGTACCAAAGGACCCAGAGGATGCTAAGAACGTTCAGATGGAGATTCGTGGTGGTGCTGGTGGTGATGAGGCTGCGCTCTTTGCCGGTGACCTCTTCAATATGTACAAGCGTTATTGCGACAAGAAGGGATGGAAACTCTCTATCACTGCTGTATCTGAGGGTACTGCAGGTGGTTTCAAGGAGATTGACTTTGCTGTTGAAGGCGAAAATGTCTATGGTATCTTGAAGTATGAGTCAGGTGTTCACCGTGTACAGCGTGTACCAGCCACCGAGACACAGGGCCGTATGCACACGTCTGCTGCGACTGTTGCCGTACTACCAGAGGCTGATAAGTTCGAAGTAAATATTAACGAAGGCGATATCAAGTGGGATACATTCCGTTCCAGTGGTGCCGGTGGTCAGAACGTAAATAAGGTTGAATCTGGTGTACGTCTGCGCTATCCTTGGAAGAATCCTAACACGGGTGAGGTTGAAGAAATCCTTATCGAGTGTACCGAGACACGTGATCAGCCAAAGAATAAGGAGCGCGCATTGAGCCGTCTTTATACTTACATCTATGACCACGAGCACCAGAAGTATGTTGATGACATCGCAAGTCGTCGTAAGACTTTGGTGTCAACTGGTGACCGTAGTGCCAAGATTCGTACATATAACTACCCACAAGGCCGTGTTACCGATCACCGTATCGGCTTCACTACCCATGACCTTCAAGGCTTCATGAATGGTGAAATTCAAGACATGATTGACGCTTTGACCGTAGCAGAGAATGCTGAGAAGTTGAAGGAAACAGAGTTGTAAAACTAATATTAAGTAGATAACCTTTATGAACAGACAACAGTTAATCAACGAGATTTCACAAAGAAGACATTCTTATGTGTGGGACTTGACACTGATATCAACAAGATACCAGCACACTTAAAGAATGAGGAAGATCCTATCTTTGCTTTCAACAAGGCAATCATTGATGCGACAGCACCTTATTGTGTTGCCTACAAACCCAACCTCGCTTTTTATGAGTGCTATGGCTTAAAGGGTATGTTGGCATTTGAAAAGACCATTCAATACATAAAGGAGAACTATCCAAACCACTTTATCATTGCTGATGCTAAGCGTGGTGATATCGGTAACACATCTAAGATGTATGCCCAGACATTCTTCGAAGAGTATAACCTTGACTCTGTTACCGTAGCTCCATATATGGGTGAAGACAGTGTAAAGCCTTTCCTTGAGTATGCTGGAAAGTGGGTTATCCTACTCCGCATTGACAAGTAATAAAGGTAGCCATGACTTCCAGCTGACAGAGGACAAGCAGGGAGAACGTCTCTTTGAGAAGGTTTTAAAGAAGTCACAGGAATGGGGAACAACCGAAAATCTCATGTACGTTGTAGGTGCAACACAAGGCAAGATGTTTGAAGATATCCGCCGTATGGCACCTGACCATTTCCTTTTAGTACCTGGTGTTGGTGCACAAGGAGGTAGCTTGCAGGAGGTTTGTAAGTATGGAATGACAAAGGATTGTGGTCTGCTGGTGAACTCATCACGTGGTATTATCTACGCAAGTGCTGATACTGACTTTGCTGAGGTGGCTGCTGTAAAGGCAAAAGAACTACAAGAAGAAATGGCTGTTGAACTGGAACGTATCGTAAGATAACGATATACATACATCTAAAAGAAAAGGCTCAGTAGACAAACGAAGATGTTGTCGACTGAGCCTTTTTATTTATTTCGCATTCAGAGTAATAAGAACGGTTCTTCCTTAAATGAATAGATTGAAATAAAATAAAGACTTATACTCTCCTTAAGACAATACCACTTATTCCCATTCTTTTAGTTTTTATAAACTATTTTCGAACGACTCAAAACCAAAACATGCTCTTTTGGCTTCTTAAAGACGCCTAATTGACTTCCAATAGGTGCCCTTTTGAAGTGTTACTAACGCCCTTTTGAAACCCAATTAAGCACCTTTTATTTTGCTACTTTATAACTATTTGATTCTCTGTTGGTTGCAAAGTTGCTTTTTGAGCGGCTTTATGCTTGATTTAGAAGAAGGTTTAAGCAAATAAATGTAATAATCTTTCAAAGCCTTATCTATATTTTTTTAAGTGTTAAAATTAAAAAGCTTTCCGTGTTGAGGGCTCATAATAAAATAGGCAGATGGCTGTCTTTGCTGTGTTTTTATTTAATGAGCAACTTCGTTTTTTCCGTTAAAGCTATACGAAAAGTATACACATTTAACGGAAGAACCTTAAAAACGATATCCGAATCCGAGGTTAAGATAGATTGGATAAAGTCCGAAACTAATCGTCTTAAAATCACTTTCAAAGATGTTATTAAATGCCCATGTCAGGTCAGCATTGACTGTGAAGTGATTGAAAGCGCGCCATGTTGCACCCAACTGACCGCCCCATTGGAAGTGACGGAGATTAGAAGAGAAATCGTATGATGCTGTATTGCCATCAGCAAAAGTAAGTTTCTCACCCACTGGAGTACCTTCACGAAGATAACCATCGCTCACATGACCTGTAAACTGACCATCTAACTTGATAGAAGAGTAAAGCCCTGCACGCACCTTCCAGCGATCATTAAAATGATAGTTTGCCATAACAGGAATGGTGAGGAGGGTTGTATTATAGTTTGTCTTTACATAACCCGTCCAGTAACCTGCCACACGACTACCATCATTGAGAATTTCCATGCTATAGTTCTTCACGTTTGCACCAGTTATCATACCCTTTTCTTCAAACTTCAAACCAGTAGAAACACCCCATTTCTGTTCCTTACCGAGCCATTTAGTGACTGTTCCCTCCAGCGTTCCGTTGAATTTTGGACTATAACTACTAATCTCTCTGATTTCAACAGGCATAGGGAGAGGAGAGGCACCACCAATATTTACACCAGCCTTCACCTCATATTCCCATCCATTATGCTCTGCAACACTCAGTACCGATGTACGATCTGTTTGTGCATAAGCTGTCACTGTGCAACTCATAGCTGCAATTGCAACTGCAATAATATGTTGTCTCATTTGCTTTATTTTATCTTTAATATCTTTGTGTCAATTCTTAAACTATTGAACTCATTAGTTGTTAACTCCCAACCACTATTATTCAGAGTACAACTTCAACTCATCCACATAGAGCGTACTGCCCACAGCACCATTGAAAAAAGCACCATCCTTACTTGACGACATGATGATAGCAAGGCTATACTTACCATTCTTCAACTTCTCACTGTCTATAGTACGACCTGCTACAGGCTCGAATGAGATAGAGAAACGTGTCCAATCATCTGTTTCCTTAGCATTCTTGAGCTGTGCAAGAAGAACAATACGATCACTGGTCAGCGAATTTGTGCCATCAAGATATTCTACACCATCGCCAGTTTCAAAGAACACAGCATATATAGCAAGACTATCCTTACGATCCTTAATTTCCTTTTTATTCTTATCTTGAAACTTCTCGCCAGCCTTATACTTATAATAACCAATCAATTCCTTTGGCATCTTATAGAATGGACGACCAAAGTGAGTTGACTTTGCAGGATTACCCATATCAATCTGGAAATCACCTGTAAAGAGGTTACCTGCAGCTATTCGGCGCACCGAACATAGCTCCAAGAAAACCCGTACTAACAGTTGTCAGCTTCAGACACTTACCCACGTAGCCATCTTCTGCTTGACTTGTTGGGTATTCAGTTGCCTTACTATCACCCATAAGGAATGACACACCAGAGTTACCACTGCCCCACTCTGCAAGATTACCATCAGCAGTCTTATCAACAAAAGTATGATACTTGCTGGTTGAATCTACTTTAAGCGTCTCGAAATGGAAGTCAGTAGCAACATCATTACTTACAAATGACACCTTATAAGTCTTCTTCCACTGACCGTCCTGTGAGGTCACAGTATAGCTCTGAGGCTGTGTAAAGTCTAATGCCGTACCACTCTCAGGCTCAATCTTTGCACCTTCAGTGAGATTAAACTTTGGAGCCAAATTAGTTAAGTCTTCCCAACCATTAACATAGAAGAGTACTTCATTATTCGTGATAACAGGCTTACGGACCAGTGTTGTCCCATCAACCGTAACTTCTGTAATATCTGCTTCCGCATTTAACGCTTCTTCCTTAATACAAGAAGAAAGTAAGAATCCTGCCATCATAGCAAGAATCATTGGTCTAAATAACTTCATTAGATTATACTATTAATATTAAAAATAGACGAATTATCAGTGCAAAGGTACGTAAAAAAAACTACATAGAAAAGAGAGATTGATATATGATGACTCAAGCAAGGAACACACACATTATAATTATATACAGAATAAAGTCTTTTTATGTAATTATATCTCAGCATTAAAGATTATTCTCTCAATAAAATAATGTATCTTTGCAAGCAAATATATCACACTGATAAACATAGAAAAACAAATATGGCAAAAGTATTGGTAACAGGTGCTAACAAAGGTATTGGCTATGGCATCTGTAAGTTTTTAGGCAAAAGTGGCTGGCAGGTAATCGTTGGTGCGCGCAATAGTGAGCGTGCCGAGGAGGCGATGAAGTCATTGAAAGCTGAGGGAGTTGACGTGATTGGCTGGCAATATGTCAATCTTTCAGACAATGCTTCTTTAGAGGAAACAGCAAAAGAAGTAAAAGAGAAGTATTATGACTTAGAACTGTTGGTAAACAATGCAGGTATTCCTGGTGATATGGAAGTTACCAAGTTACGAATCAGAGTTACAAGATGTGACAGATACAGTACAGGTAAACTACGTCGGAACATTCTGCTTGACAAAGGCTCTTATCCCATTACTCTCTGCAAACAAAGGACGAATTGTGAACATAACCGTACCATCTGAAGTGAGTCCTTACTGGCACCCGATGGCTTACGTAGCCAGTAAAGCAGCACAGAATGCAATGACCAGCATTATGGCTATGGAGTTTGAAAAGAACAATATACCTGTTGAGATTTTCAATATTCACCCTGGTGCAACAACAACCGACTTAAATAATCATTATACAGGACCTGGTTCTCACTCGATTGATGTTGTCAGTGAGAAAATAGCAGAGGTCATCAATGATGGTAAAAAGCACCAAGGGGAGTTCGTAGAACTATACCCTATCGTTGACGAAGGACGATAGTTTAGGCTAAAAGAATAACTCTTTTGTTTCCTTCCAATAAACATTGCTATTATACTCCTCTACTCTCTACGCCATTGGTACCTCTGTTGCTCCGTGTGAGATTTATACCAAAAAGGAAAGAAATATATTGACAAAACAACCAAAGAAAAGGTGGGAAAATAGCTTAAGAGCAAGTTATTTTAACACACGCGTAAGTTGTTTGTTATCAAACAGTTGCAAAGGGGGATTTTAAAAGGTGCTTAGTAAGGCTTCAAAAGGGCGTTAGTAAGACCTCAAAAAGGGCATCTTTTGCAAGCCAATTGGGCGTTAGTAGCAAGCCATTTGGTGGTCTTTTCAAAAAAACAATATGTGAAAAAATCGGACAAAATAGCATTCAGGAGTTTGGAGTAATAAAGTTTACTACATACGTTTAAAGTTTTAAGAAATATCGCATAGAGCGATTCTAAGCTTTCAGCAAGAAACATAGAATCGCTCTGTGTATCTTATTATATAATGGCTTTTTATCACTCTATATTTTAGAAAAACCATTTTTTTCACCTTCTAATCTCTCCTATTTTCTATGTCTAACAACTGTTTTTTTATAAACCTATTTCTAATACGATTATCTTCCATTACTTTGTCAAATGATGGTATCTAAAGTTTGTTTAAATAGTTTTTGCATTAAAAGTTTTTGATTTACAAAAACTAATTTGTATTTTTTTACACTCGAAACCCTAAACAATCATTGTTTAAATCTATATTAATTATATATGGCACGAGAAAAACAAATCATCGAGTGTGTTCCTAATTTTAGTGAAGGACGAAACAAAGATGTAATCAAACAGATTACTGATGAGGTAGAACGCGTTAAAGGTGTTAAATTACTGGATGTTGACCCAGGAGAAGCAACCAATCGCACGGTTGTAACCTTCGTTGGTGAGCCATCAGTAGTTGTTGAGGCTGCTTTCCGCTGCGTAAAAAAGGCAGCACAGCTTATTGATATGCGACAGCATCATGGTGCTCACCCTCGTATGGGTGCAACGGATGTTTGCCCACTTATCCCTGTGGCTGGCATCACTTTGGAGGAATGTGCAGCATTGGCACGTCAGCTGGCTGAGCGAATTGCTAATGAGTTACAGGTTCCTTGTTACTGCTATGAAGCTGCTGCCAAGACTCCTGAACGCAAGAATCTTGCTATTTGTCGTAAGGGAGAGTATGAAGGACTTCCACAGCGTATGTCAGAAGCAGCAGAGGCACCTGATTATGGTGCACGTGAATGGGATGAGCAGTTAGCACGAACAGGCTGTACGGCAGTCGGTGCACGCGACTTCTTGATAGCAACAAACTTCAACCTCAACACAACCTCTACACGTCGTGCCAATGCAATAGCATTTGATGTAAGAGAAAAGGGGCGTCCAATGCGTGAAGGTGGTTCACCTGTGGGTAAGCCAATGAAGAACGAAAAGGGCGAGGTCATCATGCAACCGGGTACATTAAAAGCTACAAAGGCTATCGGCTGGTTCATTGATGAATATGGAATTGCACAGGTGTCAATGAATATAACTGACATCAATGTAACTCCTCTTCATATTGCCTTTGACGAGGTTTGCCGCTGTGCACAGAACCGTGGTATACGCGTTACAGGTACTGAAATAGTAGGTCTTATCCCGAAGCGTACACTCCTTGAAGCAGGAACTTATTTCTTGAAAAAGCAGGAACGCTCAACAGGTATTCCAGAAGAAGATATCATCAAGATTGCCATTATGTCAATGGGGTTAGATGATTTGAAGCCTTTTAATCCACGCGAGAAAGTAATTGAATACTTACTGGAAGATGCTAATAAGACACCAAAACTCATTGACTTGACTGTCAAAGAGTTTGCTAATGAGACTTCACGTGAATCTCCAGCACCTGGAGGTGGTACTATCTCTGCTTATATGGGGGCATTAGGTGCTGCCTTAGGCACGATGGTTGCCAATCTTTCCAGCCATAAGGCAGGATGGGATACACGCTGGGAAGAGTTCAGCAATTGGGCTGAAAAAGGTCAGGCAATACAAGCTGAACTAATGATACTCGTTGATGAAGATACAGAAGCTTTCAATCGTATCATGTCTGCCTTCGGTCTTCCTAAGGGTACTGATGAAGAAAAGGCTGCACGCTCTCAGGCAATACAAGAAGCAACACTTTTCGCAACAGAAGTTCCTTTGCACACGATGAAGGCTTCATATAAGGTATTTGAACTTTGCCGCGCAATGGCTGAAGAAGGTAATCCTAACAGTGTTTCAGACGCTGGTGTTGGTGTATTGGCTGCTCGTGCTGCTGTACTCGGTGCTGGTTTGAACGTAAAGATTAATGCTTCTGGCTTAAAAGATAAAGAAACAGCAGAACGTTTAGTTGCCGAGGCGAACGAACTGATTGCAAAAGCTAATGAAGCTGAGGCAGAGATTATGAAGATAGTTGAGGCTAAGCTATAATATATTTCTTCACCTTATAAGAGCTATACTACTTATAAACAATGAGATATACAACACTTTAGCTATCTATTAACGAGATTAATGATATATCAGCAATGAGGGCAGGCATACCTTGCCTGCCCGATTAAACTATCTCTAAGATAATAGATATATAATGATAGCTAAACAGCTATATGCTTTTAACAATTTCACTTTACGCTTGAAAGCTAATCAAATAACTACAACCCCAAATAAATCTATTAAGTAACTATGACAAAAGAAGAATTTATTAAAGACATTCGCACAGGTATAGCTGACACTTTACCTGAGCCACAAGCATACGACCCTTCTATCAATCACGCACCAAAACGTAAGGACATTCTCACACAAGAAGAGAAGAAACTTGCGCTACGAAATGCTTTACGTTACTTCCCAAAGAAGTTCCATGCAGACATTAGCACCAGAGTTTGCGGAGGAATTACGTCAATATGGTCGTATTTATATGTATCGTTTCCGCCCAACATACGAGATGTATGCTCGCCCAATCGACGAATATCCTCATAATTCAAAACAGGCAGCAGCAATCATGATGATGATTCAGAACAACCTTGATAAGGCTGTTGCACAGCATCCTCATGAACTTATTACATACGGTGGTAATGGTGCTGTATTCCAGAATTGGGCACAATATCGATTGGTGATGAAGTATTTGAGCGAGATGACTGATGAACAAACATTGGTGATGTATTCTGGTCATCCGCTCGGACTCTTCCCTTCTCATAAGAATGCGCCTCGTGTAGTGGTAACAAATGGTATGGTAATACCTAACTATTCTAAAGCCTGATGATTGGGAACGTGATAATGCCTTAGGTGTAAGTCAGTATGGACAGATGACCGCAGGTTCCTATATGTATATTGGTCCACAGGGTATCGTTCATGGCACAACCATTACTGTTCTAAATGCTGCACGTAAACGATTGAAGGCTGGAGAGACCAGTATAAAAGGTATGCTCTTCGTTACTTCTGGCTTAGGCGGTATGTCTGGTGCTCAACCTAAGGCTGGTAACATAGCTGGGGTAGTAAGTATTACAGCAGAAATCAACCCATTGGCAGCACAGAAACGTTATGACCAAGGCTGGGTTGACGAACTGCATACTTCACTCGATGAACTTATCCCTGCAGCATTGAAGGCTGTTGAGGAAAAGCGTACAGTCTCTATGGCTTATGTTGGTAATGTTGTTGACCTTTGGGAACGCTTAGCAGCAGAAGACATACATGTTGACTTAGGAAGTGATCAGACCTCCCTCCACAATCCATGGGCAGGTGGTTATTACCCTGTAGGTCTTTCTTTGGAAGAGTCTAAGCGTATGATGGCAGAAGAGCCAGAGCTATTCAAAGAAAAAGTTCAGGGAGTCTTTACGTCGCCAAGTAGCAGCTATCAATAAGTTGACAGATAAGGGTATGTACTTCTTCGACTATGGTAATGCCTTCCTCTTAGAGTCAAGCCGTGCAGGAGCAGACATCATGAAGACTGATGGTAAGTTCCGTTATCCTTCTTATGTGCAAGATATTATGGGACCAATGTTCTTCGATTATGGCTTTGGACCATTCCGTTGGGTTTGCTCTTCTGGTGACCCTAAGGATTTGGAAATATCCGACCGCATTGCAACAGAGGTCTTAGAGGAAATACGTAAGACTGCTACACCAGATATTATCGGCCAGCTTGATGATAATATTCATTGGATTAAAGAAGCAGGCAAGAACCATTTAGTTGTTGGTTCTCAGGCTCGTATCCTTTATGCAGACTCAGAAGGACGCACCAAGATAGCCTTAGCATCAACGAAGCAATACGTAGGGGAGAAATCTCTCGACCTATCGTTCTGGGACGTGATCACCACGATGTGTCAGGAACAGACTCTCCTTTCCGTGAGACATCTAACATATATGATGGTTCACAGTTCTGTGCAGATATGGCTGTACAGAATGTTATCGGTGACTCGTTCCGTGGTGCAACATGGGTATCTATCCACAATGGTGGCGGTGTTGGCTGGGGAGAAGTTATCAATGGTGGCTTCGGTATGGTGATTGATGGTAGCGAAGACTCTGACCGTCACATCCGTCAAATGCTCCTTTGGGATGTCAACAATGGGATTGCACGTCGTAGTTGGGCACGCAACGCAGGTTCTATTGATGCCATTCGAAGAGAGATGGAACGTACACCAGGACTGTGTGTTACACTCCCTAACTTCGTTGATGATGACGTTATCAACACTGCTTTTTAATCATTTAAATCTATTATACTAATCCGTAAAACTATGAACAAAATTCATCAGATTAGTGCCGAACATCTGTCTATTGAGCAGATTGGTGAGATAATCAAGAACGGCACAAAACTTGAACTTTCTGAAGATGCACGTCAACGCATTATCCGTTGTAGAGAGTATCTCGATAATAAGATTAAAGAGTCAGAAACACCTATCTATGGTGTGACAACTGGTTTCGGCTCTCTCTGTAAGATATCTATTGACAAGGACAGCCTTTCACAATTGCAGAAGAACCTTGTAATGTCTCATGCTTGTGGTGTGGGCGATCGCGTTCCCAATGAGATTGTAAAGATAATGTTGCTGCTCAAGATTCAGTCACTCAGCTACGGCTATTCTGCTTGCCAGCTGAAGACTGTCGAGCGACTGATAGATTTCTTCAACAACGACATCTATCCTATTGTATATATGCAAGGTTCGCTCGGCGCATCAGGCGACCTCGTTCCTTTGGCTCACCTTTGTTTGCCACTTATTGGTATGGGTGAAGTTGAATACAAAGGCGAAATATTCTCTGGTGCAGACATCCTAAAGAAGATGGAATGGGACATCATAGAACTCGTTTCTAAAGAAGGACTTGCTCTACTCAATGGAACTCAGAACATGAATGCCTTTGCTGTATGGGCACTCCTGCAAAGTGAACGTTTGAGCGAGTGGGCTGATGTTATCGGTACAATGTCGCTTGAGGCTTACGATGGACGTATTGAACCATTCACACATGCTGTTCACGCTGTGCGTCATCACAAGGGACAGATTGATACTGCTGCACGAATAAGAGAACTATTAGAAGGTAGTGAGCTTATCAAACAGCCTAAGGTCAATGTACAAGACCCTTATTCATTCCGTTGTATGCCACAGGTACATGGTGCATCAAAGGACACGATTGCATACGTTAAGTCTGTCGTAGACATTGAAGTGAATGCAGCAACAGATAACCCAACAGTTTGTCCTGATGAAGACCTCGTTATCTCAGCAGGCAACTTCCACGGAGAACCAATAGCACAACCAATGGACTTCCTTGCTATTGCGCTATGCGAATTGAGTAACATCTCTGAGCGTCGTATCTATAAGCTCGTGTCTGGTACTCGTAACCTACCAAGTTTCCTCGTGGCTAAGCCTGGTGTAAACAGTGGTTTATGATTCCACAGTACACAGCAGCATCTATCGTTAGCCAGAGTAAGACTTATTGTACACCTGCATCTGTCGATAGTATTCCATCTTCACAAGGACAAGAAGACCATGTTAGTATGGGTGCAAATGCTGCTACGAAACTCTATCAGGTTGTATTGAATACGGAACGTGTACTTGCTATCGAACTCTTCAATGCTGCACAAGCACTTGAATTCCGTCGTCCGCTGAAGTCTTCTCCTACGATTGAAGCTATCCACAAGGCTTATCGTGAGAACGTTCCTTTCATCGACACAGACGAGTTTATGGCGCCACACATTGCCAAGTCTGTTGAATTCTTGCGTAAATAAGTAAGTCATAAAGGGGTTGTATCAAGATTGGTAACAGTTTTGGTGCAGCCTCTTTCCTTTTGATATCCTATATCCTCACCCTTTCATAGATTAGAGAAAAGACTTGAAATGAAAAGACTAATAATAAAGAACATCGGCTTACTTGCTGGTATAGACCACGACGGAAAGCTATGCCTTAAAGGGAAAGAGATGGCAGAACTTCACACGCTGTCAGATGCTTACCTCGTCATAGAAGACGGACGCTTTGCAGATTATGGTAAGATGACTAATTTTCCACCAGCTTCTGGAAACGAGAAGATTGTAGATGCAGAAGGAGGAACTATTCTTCCTTCATGGTGTGACTCTCATACCCACATTGTCTTTGCCAGTAGCCGAGAACAAGAGTTTGTTGATAAAATTCGTGGACTCAGCTATGCGGAGATTGCAAAACGTGGTGGTGGTATCCTTAACTCAGCAGATCGACTCCATGAATTAAACGAAGACGAACTCTATCAGCAGGCTATGAAGCGTGTTGATGAGATTATTAGGAAAGGAACTGGCTGTGTGGAGATAAAGAGCGGCTATGGACTAAATACAGAAGACGAATTGAAAATGCTTCGTGTTATCCGTCGTATCAAAGAGACAACACGCCTGAAAGTCGTAGCAACATTCCTCGGTGCTCATGCAGTTTCACGTGAATATAAAGGAAGACAAGATGCATACGTTGATTTGATTATCAACGAAATGATACCAGCTGTGGGTGCAGAAAAACTTGCTGAGTTCATTGATGTCTTCTGTGATACAGGCTTCTTCACACCAGAAGAGACCGCACGTATTCTAAAAGCTGGTGCAGAATATGGTATGCGACCAAAGATTCATGCTGATGAATTGGAATCATCTGGTGGTGTTGAGGTTGGTGTAAAATATAACGCACTGTCAGTTGACCACTTAGAGAGTATGACTGAAGAAGAGATAGAGGTTCTAAAGAATAGCAAAACTATGCCGACTGCACTTCCAGGAACCTCCTTCTTCCTCAACTTACCTTTTGCCTTAGGTCGAAAGATGATAGACAAAGGACTGCCACTCGCCCTTGCAAGTGATTATAACCCAGGCTCTACCCCATCAGGAGATATGAAGTTTATCGTTTCTCTTGGCTGTATCAAGATGCGCCTAATGCCAGCAGAAGCGATCAATGCTGCAACATTGAATGGAGCATGTGCAATGGGTTTAAGTAAAGAGTATGGCTCTATCACACGTGGAAAAGTTGCCAACTTCTTCATTACAGATAAAATTCCATCTATTGAATTTGTCCCATACGCTTACACAACACCTATTATAAAACGAGTCTTCCTACAAGGAGAAGAGTATGTATAAGTAGATTTAAAGGTTCTTCCGTTAAATGCGTAGCACCGTTTATATAACTTTAATGGAAGAACCAAAGGTATTCATTAAACAAAAAGATAGTTAAGACTGTGTTTTTATTCATCCTCCGACACAGAGAACCTTTTCATTTTGATGCATTGAAATTTGGCAGATAAGATACTGAAAAATCATTACACAATTTCTTGTAAAAGCTAAAAATAAAATGGGAAAACACGTGTAAAAGGCAAGCTTACAACCTACTGTAAATCAATCCGTTATGAAAACACACAAGAAAAGGTACTTAATTGGACTTCAAAAGGGCGTTAATAAGACCTCTAAAGAGCATCTTTTGCAAGCCAATTGGGCGTTAATTGCAAGCTATTGGGGATTTTTACAAAATCGATGTATGAAAAATCTGGACATTGCTACCTCTCTTAAGATAGTAAGGATATAAAGACTTACTTATATGGGAATGCTTACTATATTGTGACACATTTTGAATCTATCATAAACAAAAAGTCCATAAACTCTTGTAGAGTCTATGGACTTATGCTTTAATTGCGAGTGAGGGTTATGCCTCTGCTGGTGTCTCCTCTGCAGGAGCCTCAGAAGATGTATCCTCAGCAGCCTGAGCTACCTCAGCCTGTGCTGCAACAGCAGCAGCCTTCTTGTCTGCGATCTTCTTAGCAATAGCCTCGTTAACCTTCTTCTCAGCCTCGAGGTTCTGAGCAGCAGCAGCCTTCTTCGCGTCGGTTACCTTCTTCTCAACAGCCTCTGTAGCTGCAACCTTAGCCTGCTTCCAAGCATCAAACTTCTGCTGGCATGCAGCCTCGTCGAATGCGCCCTTCTTAACACCACCACGGAGGTGCTTCATCATGTAAACGCCCTCACCCTTAAGGATGTTACGAGCAGTGTCTGTTGGCTGAGCACCAGTCTCAACCCAGTAAAGAGCACGTTCAAAATTCAAATCTACTGTGGCTGGATTGGTGTTAGGGTTATAAGTACCAATCTTCTCAGTAAACTTACCATCACGTGGTGCACGAGCGTCAGCGATTACGATGCTGTAGAAAGCATAGTTCTTACGACCACCGCGCTGCAATCTGATTTTTGTTGCCATAATTCTTTAATAAATATTTTAAAGGTTTGAATTTAATGCTGCCATCTCGTGACAGCGATTGCAAAATTACTTCTTTTTTTTCTAATAGCCAAATAATCTGATGATTATATTAAAGCTACAACGATTATTTCTTAATATCAATACGGCTTATCTACAATTGGTTTCAAAGCATGATAGCCGTCAAAACTAAATCATCTTACTGTAATATGGAAACAGCCTTGACGTTTTTCATGCTTAATAAAGCATCGTCCTTGCGAACGTAAGTCATTCAGCACCTCACTTAATACCCATTTAAGTGTATCGTTTGTCACAGGGCGAGTGACCGAAGCATACTTATTATAAGCTATATCAAAGGTTGTACCATACAAGTGACAACTATTCTCTGTTGCATTATGATTATACCGACGAAGTTTATCAACATCTTCCTTTGTTCTCAATACGCTTGATACTAAGATTTTATTAATAGGCACTCCCTTTGTCTGCAAGCTATCCATAAAAGTTGCGAGCAATATCCTGAAGCAAGATAGCAGCACGTGGCACAAGGTATGGTATGCTACTATTCAGCTTCTTCATTTTATAATATGGGTTACTGCCAACATATACCAACTCACTCTTACGTTTCTCTGCATCAGTACGATCAGCAACAGCCTTTACACCATAGCGCAAGGCAGCCTCAAGCTGTTGTGGCTGTGAATCTGGAAAGCTCTCCTCATAATCTCTTACACCAATGATTTATTTTTTTTCTGTGAACCATCTGATTTAAAGAAATGAGACATCTTAATATTACTTGGAGTTGATTGAGCTTTAATCTTAGCTGAGTCAACTTTTTCTATGGTACGAGTACTATCACCATCAACATTAGATAATACTTTCATCCTATCATGAGCAATAGACGGAAACAGTAACCTTATGATGGCTAAAAGAAAAGTTATAGCAATGAAGCCCAATAAAAAACGATTCTTTGTTATCTTCTTTTTTTGTTTCATTGATACAAAGGTAATAAGTTTGCTGATTGCGAATTATGAATTAAGAATAATTTGTAAGTATCATTATTTTATAGTAACTTTGCGAACAAATATAAAGTAGAAAAAATTGATAGAAAAGCATATAGTTCTTGAAGATATAGACCCAGTGGTCTTCTATGGGGTTGGCAATGTCCACCTCCAGATGATAAAGTCGCTCTTCCCTAAGCTAAGGATTGTTGCAAGAGACAACGTTATCCGCATCTTAGGCGATGAAGAGGAGATGGTAAAGATTGAAGAAGACATTGAAACCATGCGTAAGCATGTGGAGCGGTATAACACCATTAGAGAAGAGGACATCCTTGATATCGTGAAAGGTCGTAAGACCAAAGCTGATGCGGTAAAGGACGTCCTTGTTTATTCTGTATCAGGCAGACCAATCAAAGGTCGTTCGGAGCATCAGCAGCAACTGATTGATGCCTTCGAGAAAAATGATATGATATTTGCAGTTGGACCAGCGGGAACAGGTAAGACTTACCTCAGCATAGCTTTAGCAGTAAAAGCCCTTAAGGAAAAAGCCGCAAAGAAGATTATTTTATCACGTCCAGCCGTTGAAGCTGGTGAGAAACTTGGCTTCCTTCCGGGTGACATGAAGGATAAGATTGACCCCTATCTGCAACCTCTTTATGATGCGTTAGAGGATATGATTCCTGCTGTCAAGCTACAAGACATGATGGATAAGCACATCATTCAGATTGCACCATTGGCATTCATGCGAGGCCGAACACTGAGTGATGCAGTAGTAATCCTCGATGAAGCACAGAATACGACACCAGCACAAATCCGTATGTTCTTAACGCGTATGGGCTGGAACACAAAGATGGTAATTACGGGTGACCTTACACAGATAGACCTCCCACATGCTGAAAAGAGTGGATTAAAAGAAGCTCTTTCTATTCTAAGCGGCGTGGATGATATCTCGGTCATCCATCTTGATAAAAAGACATTGTAAGACACAAATTAGTTACGCGTATCGTGAACGCCTACGAAGCACACGATAAGGCTAACAAGAGATAGGACTCTATAAACATAAAAACAATGAAAGCATTAACAAAGACTGAATTCCATTTCGATGGACAGAAGAGTGTGTATCACGGCAAAGTACGTGATGTGTATGACATCAACGACGATCTTATCGTCATGGTAGCTACCGACCGAATCTCAGCATTCGACGTCGTTCTGCCAAAGGGAATACCGTTCAAAGGACAAGTTTTGAACCAGATTGCTGCCAAGTTCCTTGACCTGACAACAGACATCTGTCCTAACTGGAAGTTGGCTACTCCTGACCCAATGGTAACCGTTGGTCTGAAGTGTGAAGGCTTTCGTGTTGAAATGATTATCCGTTCAATTCTTACTGGTTCTGCATGGCGTGCTTATAAAGACGGATGTCGCGAGATTTGTGGTGTAAAGCTTCCTGATGGTATGCGTGAGAACGAGCGTTTCCCAGAGCCAATCGTTACTCCAACTACCAAGGCTGACGAGGGTCACGATATGAATATCTCTAAGGAAGAGATTATCGAGCAGGGTATTGTTTCTGCAGAAGACTATGCTATCATCGAAGACTGGACCCGCAAACTCTTTGCACGTGGTCAGGAGATTGCTGCAAAGCAGGGCTTAATTCTCGTTGACACAAAGTATGAATTCGGTAAGCGTGAAGGTCAGTGCTACCTCATTGATGAGATTCACACACCAGACTCAAGCCGCTACTTCTATGCAGAAGGTTACGAGGAGAAACTTGAGAAGGGTGAGCCACAGAAACAACTTTCGAAAGAGTTTGTTCGTCAGTGGCTTATTGAGCACAACTTTATGAATGAGCCAGGACAGACAATGCCTGAGATTACAGAAGAATATGCAGAAAGCGTTAGCGACCGCTATATCGAGCTTTACGAGCATATCACAGGCGAGAAGTTTGATAAGGCTGTTGAAGACGGTGATATTGCTGCACGCATTGAGAAGAATGTAAAGCAGTATCTGGCTTCAAGAAAGTAAAATGATAAATACAAATTCATAATTCTAAGTTCTTTATTTTTGATTAGAACTATTCAGTGATTAATCTCTAATATGCCCCTATAGCATATCAAAGAATAGTAATCATAATTATGAATTTAGAATTATGAATTATGAATTAAAAGAATTATGTACGAGCAGGAAAAGATTAAACCTTATGATGGTGATGGCGAGAAAGGCAAACTCATAGCAGAGATGTTTGACAATATCGCCCCAACTTACGACACACTAAATCATCGTCTTTCTGGAAACATTGATAAAGGATGGCGTAAGAAGGCTATCCATCAGTTGCTGCCCTTCCGTCCAAAGCAGATGCTTGACATTGCTACAGGTACTGGCGACTTTGCCATTCTTGCAGCTAAAGAACTGAAGCCAGAACATCTTATCGGTGCAGATATTTCTGAAGGAATGATGGCTATTGGTCGTGAGAAGGTGAAGGCTGCAGGACTGAGTGATGTCATTTCCTTCCAGAAAGAAGACTGCCTCAACCTTTCTTTTTCCTGACAATACTTTTGATGCTGTGACAGCAGCATTCGGTATTCGTAACTTCCAGAATCTCGACAAGGGACTTGCCGAGATTTGTCGAGTACTGAAAAAGGCGGACATCTAAGCATTGTAGAGCTGACAACACCTGTCAAATTCCCTATGAAGCAGCTTTTCCGCATCTATTCTAACACATTCCTACTCAATTACGCTAAATTTATCTCAAAAGATAAAAGTGCATACGAATACCTTAACAAGACTGTTGAGGCATTCCCACAAGGCGAAAAGATGATGGAGATATTCCAAAAGGCTGGCTTTGCGAAAAGCTCTTTCCGCCGATTGACTTTCGGTATCTGTACGATGTATTTCGCTGAAAAATAAGACTCTACTAAGATATAGACTTATACAGTCCTACTAAAATAAGGAGAGATTATTAGATATATTATCAATATAGTTTTGATTTTCGTTTTCCTGTCACATTTAACATTTCACTTTAAACTACTGTAAAACAGATTATTAAGTGACTAATTAGAATGATAGAAGTGACAGGAAAGTTCGTTTATAAGTAGAATATCGTTCGATGTAACGAATGGATAAAATAATTTATAGAACAAGGTAAAGATATGGACAAGTATGGACTAATTGGCTACCCATTAGGGCATTCATTCTCTATTGGCTATTTCAATGAGAAATTCGAAAATGAACAAATCAATGCCCAATACATCAACTTTGAAATTCCATCAATAGAGGATTTCAAAGAGGTTGTTGACTCCAATCCCCAACTGCGTGGATTGAATGTTACCATTCCTTATAAGGAGCAGGTAATTCCTTACCTTGATAGTCTTAGTCCAGAAGCTAAAGCTATTGGTGCTGTAAATGTTATTCGTGTCACCCATAAGGGTAATAAAACGATACTTAAAGGATTCAACAGTGATGTGATTGGCTTCACACGTAGTATTGAACCTTTACTTGAACGCCACCACAAAAAGGCTCTCATTCTCGGTACGGGTGGCGCATCAAAGGCTGTCAACTATGGTTTAAAGTCGCTCGGACTGGAAACCAAGTTCGTATCACGTACCAAACGAGCTGACTTCTTAACCTATGAAGAGATAACTCCCGAGATTATCCGTGAGTATAATGTTATCATCAACTGTACTCCACTCGGTATGTACCCAAACACTGAGGTATGCCCCCCACTCCCATACGAGGCTATGGATAGTCATACTTTACTTTATGACTTGCTTTATAACCCTGATGAAACCTTATTTATGGCAAAGGGTCGCGAGCATGGAGCTATTGTAAAGAATGGTCTTGAAATGCTTCTGCTACAGGCTTTCGCAAGTTGGGAGTTCTGGGAAGGAGAAGAACAAAGATAAAAGCCTTTTCAACAAGGTAAAGAATAAAAGAGGGTGTGTCAAAATGCAATATCATTTTGATAATCTTACAGTTTGAAACAATCCAATAAAAAATGACCATTTCTATACTCGATTTTGAGTAAAGAAATGGTCTTTTCTTTGCCTTTAGAAGAATCCTACTTATAGATTGAAAGTTGTCAAGTTATTAATTTGCATTTTGACACACCCTCATCTTTTCGCATCACGCATAACTTCTGATATTCCTTTAAGGCTATACGAAAGGTAGCTACGCATTTAACGAAAATACACTCCAAAAAAAGTTCTAGAGAAGAACTTTTTTGCAAAAAAGGTTTTTTCTATGGCTAAGCTACAAAAAATAACCGTCAATATGTCGCCAAAGGCGAAAGAGAAGGACTGTTGAATGAGGTGGGTTATTTCTACTCAATAGCCTTTAATATTCTATTCTCTAAATCAATAGGAAACCAAACTATTGAAAATTCATATCCGTTAAATTCTTCTCTTGTTATTGGCATCTCTTTTTGCGTGCCAAAATCTTTCAATCGAAAAGCACCGTCTATACCAAATATCATTCTTAGTTTATCATAATTTGAATGCTTATATTTATCGTAGTTTTCTGTTTTTGCCGATTATTCGCCACCGTTTTTCTAATAACACCATCCCAAAATATTTGTAATGGGGAAAAACAAAATACCCGAGTTTACGATTTCGTTTATACTTGTTTTTAGCAGAACCTATTTTTTTGAATATCTCTACTAAAAACCGAAGAACTCGTCTCTATAACTCTTCCAAATGCAAATTCTTTATCTAAGTCTTCATCAGATAATTTCTTTTTTTAAATTCCAATCATCTTTGGGCATAAACAAGGGATACAAAATATTTCTCCAGGATAAACAATAACTTTTTTTCATAATTCTATTGGTATTTAATCTTCTTTAGTAGTTCTGCTTCAAAAACCCTTTCCTCTTGTATCTGTTCGATTATGTCTGAAAGAGTTTTGTTGATTTGCTTTTAGGATTTGTTTTTATCTATTGCTTTATATTTCTCAATGTAATATTGTTCGTATGCTCTTGCTTTGGCATAGTCAATATCTTTATGTAAATCTATTTTTACATCAGTTTTAGGATTGAATCTACCATTGCTCGTATGTTGTCTTAAACGTATATCTGAATTTTGGCTTATTCCAATATAATATAGTTTAGCTCCTTTTTTCGGAATACCGTTCACAATGTCAACCTTTTTATAAAGGGCATAAACATCTTGATTAACACCAAATGTGTCTAACCCCAACAGATCAATCTGTGTATTACAATCCTCTACATATCCATACAGCGTTGGGTTATTTCCCGCTAACCTTATCGGGTCTTGGCTGATGTAATTACCAATCTTCGGGTCGTAGTATCTGAACCTGTTGTAGTAGAGGCTAGTCTCGTTGTCCTCATACTGTCCTAACTGGCGGAAAGGAATGAACTACCTGCTGCCTTGAAGGTTACGGAGATTACCATAGATGTCATAGTCTGCCTGCCAGACAACATTACCTTTATCATCGTATGCCTGGACAGGACGACCGATGTAGTCGCTGATGATACTGTAATGTTTATCACCAACTATCTTGTCTGTAGGGACATAGCTATCACTATCGTAAACCCACGTGATGAGATTCGCAACTGGTTCTGGTCTGTCAAGTGTGACCTCACCAGCCTCAGTAACAATCGTGTTCGGACGGTCAGCCTCGGTATAGTCCCACTCGTGCAGGATGACATCACCATCCCATAGATATCAACTCGTTCCACAGTAATATCGTGGAGCGTTTATCTTGTATCAGTAGAGGTTCGAATAAGAAAAAATAAAAGACCTATTTTATACAAATGAATTTATTCTGCTTTTTCACGAAACTTTATCAATTTTTCGATAAAAGTAAAGTCATTTATAGCTTTTATCTTTATTTTTTAGCACGATCATACTTTTTCATGCCATTTTCTGATTCCGAAAGCATAGAATTTAAATCCGTCTTCTGTTAAGTCCCCAACTTTGATTTGAGACTCATCAGTGGCTTTTTTTCTCCCTCTTCTAATATCACCCTTGTTGTAAATCCATTATCTTGTAAAAAATGAACATAGTTTTCAAAGAAACGATATTGTCGTTCTTTATATTCTTGAGTTATTGGCTGTGGAGCCATTTTGGATTGAGTTATCCAACTAACTTGTTCAATGATTCTGTCTTGATCCATAATTTATCTAATTAATGATAGCTTACTTTTTTGTCTCTAAGTCGACATCCAATCTTTCAGTTTCAACTTTAGAGATATCATATAACGCACCATTTTTGCCAGCTTCCTTAACATGAGTACCTCCGTTCCTTCTAATATCAGCTTCCTTCACCATTTGTGCTGTTTTATCTGCTGTCGGACTTGTAACTTCATAAACACCTTTTACCTTACCGTCTTCAACAACAACAAAATCTAATCGCCGTCTTGACCCAAAAGAATCTCTAACACTTTTACATTTTATATCTCGTATATAGCGTTCTGATAATATCTTTGCATTAGGGAATTTGTTTTCTAACCAAGTTTTTGCAATTGCTTCACGGGCATCACCTGCTACTTTATTAGCAATGGCTTCTAATCCCAATGGGTCTATCCAATTATTAGTATCGTGAACATAGCTGTAAAAATTATACTCACCGCTTGCCAAACCAATTGGGTCTTGTGAGATAAATAGCCCTGTATTTGGTTCGTAATACCTAAAGCGGTTGTAACACAGCCCAGTCTCCTCGTCTCATACTGACCTAACTGGTGGAAAGGAATGAACTGCCTCTGCCGTGAAGGTTGCGGAGATTACCATAGATGTCATAGTCTGCCAGCCAGACGACATTACCTTTATCATCGTATACCTGAACAGGACGACCGATGTAGTCGCTGATAATACTGTAATGCCTTTCACCAACTATCTTTGGCTGTAGGGACATAGCTGTCACTGTCGTTAACCCACGTGATGAGATTCTCAACTGGTTCTGGTCTGTCAAGTGTAACCTCACCAGCCTCGGTAACAATCGTGTTCGGACGGTCAGCCTCGGTATAGTCCCACTCGTGCAGGATGATATCACCATCCCAGAGGTAGCGATATACTCATCCGTCAAAGACCTTCTCAATGCGTCTGCCTAAAGCATCATACCTGAACGTTACAGTTTTGCCGTCAGGCCGTGTTACACTCCTAAGCATACCATTGCCCTGCCACGTATAGGCATAGTCACCGCTCTGCCAAGCAAGGAACTCATCCCGTGCCTTCGCATTACGCTATGGCTTCATCCTGCGCATGGTCTTGAGCACAAGGTTGCCCTGGCTGTCATAATAATACCACCACTTCCTATCCTCATGCAACTGTCCACTACGGGCATAGCTCTTGTCCGTACGGTCGGGGCTGTTGTACACGTTACCCATCAGGTCCGGGTTGCGCCATTGCCGACTGCCGTCACCATACACAGCCGCTGACAGAGAACCGAAGGCATCATAGTCGTAACGGACATTTCTGCCGTTTATTGTATCAAGCGTCCGTAGAAGACGGAGATTATCACCCCAGACGTATGACTTGCCAAGCAGCGTTCGCCCATTATGACGGACACGCTGATGCGCAGGACGGCCGACATTGTCATAATGCATAAGTGCGCTCCACGCAACCGACTATGGTACACGAAGTTTCAAATATGAATAGACATTATCACAATATAAAACCGTCCTAATGCTGGTTCTTCCGCTAAATGCAAAGACTGAAAATAGAATAAAGGTTTATTTCCGTCTTCTACACACAACTTATTCTCATGCTGATTGCTTTTGTAAACTATTTTCGTATAACCCAAAACCAATACATGACCTTTTGGCTTTGAAAAGACGCCCAATTGGCTTGCAAAAGATGCCCTTTTGAAGTCTAACTAACGCCCTTTTGAAGCCTTACTAAGCACCTTTCCAAACATACATTTATAACTAACTCATAGAAAGAGAGTTACAAAGACTAATGAAATAGTACTCTTTCTCGCTTTATTAAGGGATTTATCAAGAAATAATGTAAATAAAATTCAGCAAAACCAAAAATACTCTCACCTACCTTTTCAGATAGATGAGAGTATTTTTATATTCTCATTATTTATACCCACTTCGTTACCTTAGTTGTAGGCAACTTTAATAAACTTCCCATCGGACAAACAAAGCGACAATAAGGACGTGGGACAAAAAAGGATAACAAAATAAAGACTACAGCTATCAGAATGATTACCCAAGCTGCTGAATTAAAGACAAAAGCAACAAATAGTTCATAATCCATCCACTGTGACCAAACACCTGCAAGCATTAAGAGCATCAATACCCAAAACAAAACCTTACGGAAGTGATCAAGATACTCTGTTGTCTGCTTACTCATCTTCCACTTATTATGATTTGCCATACCAGCTAACTCTTGTACAGAACCTAACGGACAGACGTGAGTACAATAGTAATTCTTCTTGCCAAAGAGGGGATAAACAAAAGCTGTTATCAACATGACTATTGGAATCAAAGATATCCAAACATTAATACCACCAGACATAAAACCAACAAGAACAGACCATGAAATAAACGTACCGCCCCATAGTCCTAAAACAACAAAGTTCAACAAGAGCTGGAAAACACGATATCGTTTGTTCTTAACAAACAAAGGAATAATAGCTGCCATGAGTACAACGAATAATCCAATTATCGTCTTCGCACGTAAGTCAAGTTTATCAAAGAATGAGGTCTCCTTCACATTCTTAGCAGTGTACTGCAAACCAGCTTTCATATTACCGATAATGGCATTTGAAGTGTAAGTTGCACCTGTCACACCATCTACCTTCATAGCCAACGCTTGTTCAGTAGTTTTACCATTCCAACGACCTAACAACTCGCTGGCTTCTTGCATAAATTCTGGTGTCTCTGAATTATGTAATGCCTTCACCTGCTCTACTTTTCCTTTCTTCAAGTAAATCTCTAATGGAACAGCACCAGCAAAGCCTTTTACATCCTTTGCTAAAAAAGTTGTATTGAGAACGACAGTACCATCATCCAATGTACGAAGAGTATCTATCTTATTCTTTGTTTCTTGCTTATCCTTGCTCAACACATGGTTACCCAATAACTTTCCATCACGTTGTACTGCGGCCACAGCCAAAACCAATATGCAGGCAAATAGCAAAATTATTTGTTGTAAATTCTTCATTAAACTGATACATCTTTTATTCTGAAAATTGCAAAAGTACGAATAAATATCGAAATCAACTTAACACACACTATATATAACTTAGCTTTTTCATACTTTAACTTTATTAACATCAAAAATCTATATTTTTATTTTGTCTCTTCATCGCTTTTCTCTATATTTGCAATCGACTTATTTTTTAGGTCTACCTAAACATATACTTTACAGGCTACCAAACGAAGAACCAAACTTATAAACCTAAACAATATGACAAATCAAAGAACTTGCCTATATGACAGACACGTTGCATTAGGCGCACTTATCACTCCTTTTGCTGGATTTGATATGCCCATCCAATATACTGGGATTATCGATGAACACAATGCGGTAAGAGAACATTGTGGAGTATTTGATGTTTCTCACATGGGAGAGGTAATTGTATCTGGCCCTGAGGCTGATAGATTCATTAATCATATTTTTACAAATGACGTAAACGGACTTGCTGCTGGCAAGGTGCTGTATGGTATGATTTGCTATCCTGACGGTGGAGTTGTAGACGACACATGTATCTGTAAGCTTGACGACCATCTATACCTTATGACTATCAATGCTTCAAACATTGATAAGGACGTAGCATGGATTGAACAGAATGCAGAAGGCTTCGATGTTGTTATTGAGAACAAGAGCGAAGCATACGGACAGTTGGCAATTCAAGGTCCAAAGGCAGAAAGCATGTTAGAAGATGTACTCGGTCTTGCTTGTAAAGAATTAAAGTTCTATGAGGTAAAACGTTTGCAGCAAGATGGTGTTGAAGTTATCGTTTCTCGTACAGGTTACACGGGTGAAGATGGCTTTGAAGTTTATGGTACACCTGAGTATATCGTTAAGGTGTGGGATAAACTGATAGAAGCTGGAGTTAAACCATGTGGATTGGGCTGCCGTGACACTTTGCGTTTTGAAGTGGGTATGCCACTCTATGGCAATGAACTTTCTGACAAGATAACCCCTGTTATGGCTGGATTATCAATGTTTGTGAAGTTTGACAAAGAAGAGTTTATCGGTAAGGAAGCCCTCCTAAAACAAAAGACAGAAGGGGTCAGCCAGCGTCTCCGTGGTATTGAGTTGGATGACAACGCTATTCCACGTCATGGATACAAGGTTTTGAAAGACGGTGTAGAAGTTGGTGAAGTCACTACTGGCTACCGCCTCATCTCTGTAGAGAAGAGTTGCGCTGTTGCATTAGTAGACGCTTCCGTTCAGATGGGCGACAGACTTGAAATCCAAATCCGCAAGAAAACTTTCCCTGGAACCGTAGTTAAGAAGAAGTTCTACGAAAATCACTATAAGAAATAAGATTTACACAAAACCTATAAAGCTAATAAACAATCAAAAAATAATATTATGGCAAAAGTAATTGAAGGACTCTACTATTCAGAGTCACATGAATTCGTAAAAGTAGTAGGTGCATTTGGCTATATCGGTATTACCGATTATGCACAGCACGCTTTGGGTAACATTGTTTATGTTGACATGCCAGAAGTTGATGATGACATTGAGATAGACGAAGATTTCGGTGCTATTGAGAGTGTTAAGGCTGCTTCTGATCTCAAGGCTCCTGTATCTGGTAAGGTGATTGAAGTAAATGAGGCATTGGAGGATGAACCAGATTTACTTAACAAAGATGCTTACGAAAACTGGATTATAAAAGTTGAACTCACAGATACCGCAGAGCTAAAGAATCTTATGGATGCCAAAGCTTACGAGGAGTTCTGTGCTGAGTAAAGTTCTACGAAACAATATATGTAGGCGTTTATAAGTGCTAATAGGCGATGATAGAAAGCCTATCATCGCTTATAAACGCTTGTTTATACTTATAGCCTACTACTAACCTAATCAATCCTAAACAAATGATTCATAAGTTTTTACCTCATACTAATGAGGATATTCAACAGATGCTTGAGCGTATTGGCATAAAGAATCTTGATGAACTTTATGCAGAAGTACCTGAAAGTATCCGTTTTAAGGGGGAGATTATGACATTCCTGAAGCAATGAGCGAGTTAGAAATACGCGCTTTCTTTGAGAAGCTTGGCCAAAAGAATAATATGCTCACTTGCTTCGCTGGTGGCGGTGTGTATGATCACTACACACCAAGTGCTATTCAACATCTTATCAGTCGCTCAGAGTTCCTATCTTCCTACACTCCCTATCAAGCTGAGATTTCACAAGGTACACTCCATTATATCTTTGAGTTCCAAAGTATGATGGCAGAACTTACAGGTATGGACATTGCCAATGCCTCTATGTATGAAGGCACAACAGCTACAGCTGAAGCAATGATGGTAGCTTTCGACAATGCCAAGAAGGCTGACACTGTATTATACTCTGAAACATTGTGTAAGAATATCGTTGGTGTACTGAAGACTTACGCACACTTCCATGGTATCAAACTCAAAGCTATTAAGGCGGTTGATGGTGTAACATCACATGACGACTTAAAGAACCAAATGAACGCAGGTGGTGTGGCTGGTGTTATCGTACAACAACCTAACTGTCACGGTATTATAGAAGACTTCACAGGCTTTGCAGATACTTGTCATGATAACAAAGCATTGTTTGTTATTAATAGTGTTGCTGCCGACCTTGCATTGTTAAAGACACCAGGAGAATGGGGAGCAGACATTGCCGTAGGTGACATTCAGAGCCTTGGACTTCCAATGGCATTTGGTGGACCTTACGCAGGATACATGTGTTCAACAGAAAAGTTTATGCGTAAGCTTCCAGGACGTATCGTAGGTAAGACATACGATAGCCGTGGACAACGTGTATTCGCCTTGACCCTCCAAGCACGTGAGCAACATATCCGCCGCCAAAAGGCAACATCGAAATATCTGCTCTAACCAAAGTTTAATGGCACTTTATGCTACTATTTACATGAGTATAATGGGAAAAGAAGGTGTAAAGGAAGCCGCTCAAATGAGTTATGATGGCGCACATTATCTTTGCGAACAACTCATTGGTACTAATAAAGTTAAGCTTGTTTACAATAAGCCTTTCTTTAATGAGTTCCTTGTGCAGTTAGAAGACCGCGACACCTTCTTCGATAAGGCTATCAAACAGGGTATTCTCCCAGGAATTAAGGTTGATGATGACAAACTCCTTATTGCCGTTACTGAGAAAACGAACAAAAGAGGAGATTGATACACTCGTCGGTTTATTATAGTCACACAACGTTTTTAAAATCTAAGCAACAATGAATAATAAACTATATGGCAATCTGATATTTGAGTTATCACATCCAGGAAGACGTGCTTATAGCCTCCCTGAGAATTGTTTTGGACATCATCCTCTACCCGACTTCTGCAAACGAGAGAAAGATGCAGAGCTACCTGAATGTGATGAATTGACGGTTGTACGTCATTATACTAATCATAGTGAAACAACTTTGGCGTTGATAATGGCTTTTATCCTTTGGGTTCTTGTACGATGAAGTACAATCCTGTCATCAATGAGGAGATAGCCTCAATGCCTTCTTTCACAGCTCTTCACCCTCATCAGCCTATTGAAACAGTACAAGGTGCATTGGAAGTAGAATACAACATCCAACGCGCTCTTGCTTCAATTACGGGTATGGCGGAAGTTACGCTTAACCCATACGCTGGTGCTCATGGTGAGTTAACAGGCTTGATGCTAATCGCATCTTATCATCATCAGCGTGGTGATATGAAGCGAACAAAGGTTATTGTACCTGACTCAGCTCATGGTACGAACCCTGCTTCTGCTGCTGTATGTGGTCTGGAGATTGTAGAAGTAAAGAGTACAGCTGAAGGACTTGTTGATGTCAACGACTTAAAACCTCTCTTAGGAGACGACATCGCGGGTATGATGATGACAAATCCTAACACCTTAGGACTATTTGAGAAAGATATTCCAGAGATAGCAAAACTAATACATGATTGTGGTGGTCTGCTATATTATGATGGTGCAAACCTCAACCCATTGTTAGGTGCAGCACGCCCTGGAGATATGGGATTTGATGTTATTCACCTCAATCTTCACAAGACTTTCTCAACCCCACATGGTGGAGGTGGTCCTGGTGCTGGTCCTGTTGGCGTCTGCGAGAAACTGATACCATTCTTGCCTAAGCCACATGTGAACAAAACAAAGGAGGGTTTTGTAATTGATAATCCAGATACCACAGGAGAGTTCTCATCTTCTAATATCCGTATCAGTGGTTATCTTGGTAATTTCCTCGTTATCCTTCGTGCCTACACTTATATTCTCAACACTTGGCAAGAAGCATCTCAAGGAGGTTGGACCATTTGCTACTCTAAATGCTAACTATATCAAGGAATGTCTGAAGAATGATTACGAACTTCCTATTGACACCCTTTGTAAGCATGAGTTTGTATTCGATGGTCTTAAAGATAAGAGTACAGGTATTACAACGATGGATGTTGCAAAACGCTTACTCGATTATGGTTATCATGCTCCAACAATATATTTCCCACTTCTGTTCCACGAGGCAATGATGATTGAGCCAACAGAAACAGAAAGTAAGGACACTATTGATGGCTTTATCGAGGTTATGCATACCATTGCCAAGGAGGCACGTGAGAATCCTGAACTTGTTAAGGGAGCCCCATACGACACCCCTATTGGGCGTGTAGATGACGTACTTGCTGCCAAGCATCCAATCCTTACTTATCGTCAGCTTATCAACGACGTGCAAGAATAAGTATAGCAATCCTATACTTTAAAAACAATAACTCTATAGAGTTTGAATATGAAAAAGACAAATCTATTAATAATCGGTTCGGGACCTGGTGGTTACCGAACCGCTTCCTATGCTGCTCAGAATGGTTTGGAAGTAACTGTCATTGAGAAAGCACAACCCGGCGGAACCTGCCTCAATGCAGGCTGTATACCAACAAAATGTCTTGCACATGATGCAGAGCTACGCCTTACGACTTCATCTCTTTACGAAACAACTCCCCCACTCGATTTTACAAAGGTAATGGAGAGAAAGGAAGGAGTTATCAATCAACTTAGAGAGGGCGTAAGCACTTTGCTTAGTCAGCCAGGCATTAACTTTATTGTAGGTGAGGCTCGCTTTGTTTCTGACCATATTATTGAAGTAAATGGCGAACAGATAGAAGCCGATCATATTATCATTGCCACTGGCTCACGTTCAAAGATGCCTCCTTTCATGAGCGAGGAAGATTTCTTAAATCAGTCTGAAACGGCGCAGAACATTGTTACATCCACAGAATTACTTTCTATTGCGAAGGTTCCTCAACGCCTCACAATCATTGGTGCCGGAGTTATCGGAATGGAATTTGCTCAGCTTTCTCTGCTTTCGGTAGTGAAGTAACAGTTATCGAGTTTATGAAGGAATGTCTCCCTCCTATTGACAGCGATATAGCTAAACGATTAAGGAAAACATTAGAGAAAAGAGGTGTGACCTTCTATATGCAGAGTGCCGTAAAACAAATCCTATCACCTGCAGAAAGTGGACAAGACCATACAACAGTTGTATTCGATAAAAAGGGTAAAGAAGATAGAATAGATACCGACCTTGTATTGATTGCTACTGGTCGTCAAGCTAACTTTGACAACATTGGTATAGAATCAACTGGCATAGAAGTAAACGCAAAGGGTATTGTTGTCAATGACAATATGGAAACCAACGTGAAGGGAGTATATGCTATCGGTGATGTCAATGCACGCCAAATGTTAGCTCATGCTGCAACTTTCCAAGGGTTCCGTGCTGTCAACCATATTCTTGGAAAGAATGACAACATCCGTCTTGATATTATGCCATCTGCCATCTTTACATATCCTGAAGCTGCTTGCGTGGGTAAGACTGAAGACCAGTGTAAAGCGGAGGAAATCAAGTACTCTACTCGAAAAGGCTTCTATCGTGCCAATGGTAAGGCTTTAAGTATGGAAGAAACGGAAGGTATGATAAAAGTACTGATAGCTGAAGATGGCTCTATATTGGGTGCACACTGTTATGGTGCCCATTCTGCTGACCTTATTCAAGAAGTTGCAACCTTAATGAATTATGATGCAAAGTTGGATAAAATACGAGACATCATTCATATTCATCCAACATTAAGTGAGATTCTACAAGATGCACTCCTCTAAAAAATAGGGATATTAGTATCATTCTCTAAAATGACAATAATGAGCCTTTCTTCTCTCATTTAATCAACGTGTCAATACTTAGCACGTATGGTGCGGAGGCTTAGCACATGTGGTGTTAATACTTAGCACCAATTGTGCGGAGGGTTTAACGCCTTCTAATATATGGTTAAAACGAGAGCAAATTATTGTCAAAAGAAGGTTACAAAACCAATAAACGATAAAAGTTATACACAAAAGAACATTATCATTTCTACTCCTTTCAACGCAAAGAACAGGAAGATTTACCACCATAAGTAAATACTTTTAAGTATAAAATGTTTGGAAGATAAAAATCTTTATACTAACTTTGCAGACAGAAAGGATACAGATTTAGTCGTATCGATTCGATCGGGATAGTCATCAAATAAATTAGAAAACCCGAGATGACTTCTTTTGTTAATGGCGGGCCACATAAATCGCATTTCAGCGACTAAGCCGCAAGGTCAGTGGATTACAAAGACGAGGAGCTCTCTTATCATTGATACTCGGACTTTTCATCACATCGTCGATACGACTTTTCTAATTCCCATTTCGTATAAGAAGAGGGATTGAGGTGGGGTTCCAAAAGTGGTACCCCACCTTTTTCAATTATTCAAGTATATAGTAATTATGTAAAACTTAACCTCCTATAAGTAGCCTGTGAAGTTATAAAAGATTATTTATTAATACTTATATAACCCTCCAGACTTTCTTAAAGGGGATAATAAAAGAAAATTAGCTATGTTCTCAGGAATTGTAGAAGAGATGGCAATCCTTACAGGAATTGAACATGAACAGGAGAATATCCACTTCACCTTTCAATGTTCATTCACAAAGGAATTGAAGATTGACCAAAGTATTGCGCACAATGGTGTGTGCCTTACTGTCGTTCGCTTCCAAGACGACACCTATACAGTTACAGCTATGAAAGGAAACCCTTGAACGCTCGAACTTAGGCTTACTCAAAGTGGGAGACCGTGTCAATATAGAACGTTCAATGATTATGAACGGTAGATTAGATGGACACATCGTACAAGGTCACGTCGATCAAACAGCAAAGTGTGTTAATATGGAAGATGCGGACGGTAGCACATACTTCACTTTTGAATATCCATGCAACCGAGAGATGGCACAACGTGGCTATTTTACTGTTGACAAAGGCTCTGTTACAGTCAATGGTGTTTCGTTGACAGTTTGCGAACCAACAGATAATAGTTTTAAAGTAGCCATCATCCCTTACACACGTGAGAACACCAATTTTGCTGACATTAATGTTGGAACTGTTGTAAACCTCGAGTTTGACATACTTGGCAAATATATAGCACGCTTAAACAGCTTTACAAAATAGATATTGTAAATATTTATTGTCAAAACAACATGCAACCCTAAACGACACTAAAAACATAGTATACAAAGCTATTTCAGTGTCTTTTTAGGGTTATTATATTATAAAAATAAGTTAATTACTTAGCTTTCGTATATACATAATAATTGGTTAATGTAAAAAAAACTCACATAATCAATCAATACATTTTTATTTTACAAAAAGTTTTATTACCTTTGTTTGCAGATATAGATTATACAGACAAATAAAAGTAATAAATGAGGAAACAAATAAACACATTTAAAAGCTTTTGGAACCAAATTATCATTTGGCTTCCACTTTTCCTCATTCCCATTTTGTATGCGCCGCATGAACATACATCATGGCAAAACGACTTGTCTATATATATCATCCCCCTTTCAATGATGGCAGTTGCATATACAAATTATTTTGTACTTGCACCCATGCTGTTAAAGGGACGTAAGAAACTTCTGGGTAATCAACACACTGCTCATCCTTTTCCTATCTATTGTACAACATGAGTGGTTATACTATATCTCAGGTGAGCATGACTTAATGACTTATCCATACCAAGTCTTTGTTGAGAACAAAGAAGACAAATATGTTTATCCACACATATTCTTCATTGTGCGCAATATCTTTAACCTAAGTATCTGTGCTGGTGTTGCAACATCAATACTGATGGCACAGCGTTGGTCAAAGGCTGAGAAGGAAAAGCGTGAGGCTGAAACTGCAATGACAAAAGCAGAGTTGGTGAATTTACGCCAGCAAGTCAACCCACATTTCTTGCTCAACACAATGAATAATATCTATGCGCTTACAGCTTTCGATACTGAAAAGGCGCAGAAAGCCATTATCGACCTTTCAAAGATGTTACGACATATTCTCTATGACAACCAGCAGCCTTACGTCTGCCTGAAGGAAGAGGTAGAGTTCTTACACAACTATGTCGACTTGATGATGATACGCATACCAGAGAATGTAGAAATCAAACGAGAGTGTAACATTCCATCTAATTGCAAGATCCATGTTGCTCCAATGATTTTTATTTCATTGTTGGAGAACGCCTTTAAACATGGTATTAGCCCAGAGCAGAAGAACTTTATTCATATAAAGTTAGATGCTAACGATGAGAATATCATCTTCTCCATTCAGAATAGTAACTATCCTAAGGGAGAAGCAGAAAGGAATGGTCATGGAATAGGCCTTAAACAAGTAGAGCGCCGTCTTGAACTTGCTTATCCAGGTAAGTACAAGTGGGAAAAGGGATTTGATAGTAATAGAAATACATATTCATCTAAAATCATCATTTATGACACTAAACTGTATAATCATTGACGACGAACCTTTAGCAGCAGACTTGCTTGCGAGTTATACAAAGAAAACACTCTTTTTAAACTTAATTGGTGTTTTTAATAGTGCTGTAGAAGGCGTAAAAGCTATCCGTGAGAATAGGGTTGACCTCATATTCTTAGATATACAGATGCCTGAACTTAGCGGACTGGAGTTTGCTAAGATTCTACCTAAGGAAACTAAGATTATTTCACAACAGCATTCAGTCAGTATGCTATTGATGGTTATAAGGCAAATGCTATTGATTATCTTATGAAGCCTATTAGCTATGATGATTTCTTAGCTGGTGCAAACAGAGCTTTAGACTGGTTCCAAAGTACCCGTCAGATAGAGAACGCTTCAAACGACCGTTTCATCTTTGTCAAGAGCGAGTACAAACTGGTTAAAATTATGTTTGATGACATCCTCTATATTGAAGGATTGAAGGACTATGTTAAGATTTATCTTGCTAACGATCATAAGCCAATTATGAGTCTGATGAACATGAAAAAGATTGAGGAGTCACTTCCTAAACCTGAATTCATGCGTATTCATCGCTCCTACATCGTACACATGAAGAAGATTGATGGAATTGATCGTTTCCGTGTTGTTATGGGTGACGCTATCCTTCCAATATCTGATAGTTATAAGACTATACTTCAAGATTACCTTGACGGTCATACGTTATAAGCTTGATTATAGCCTAATAAAAATATTAAAGACACTAACTTCTATATCTTTAAAAGGACTATAAGTTAGTGTCTTTTTTATGCTTTTACCTTATATATGCCTACTTACTCGTAGTCAATCCACTGCGTTTCGTACGTCTGAATGAGCGGTAATCATCGAGTTCAATCTCGACATCTGGCTCTACAAGTTCACCAGTTCTTGGCAACTGAAACTTCATATATTTGATATTCAAACCACGTTCAATCCATTGATTTTCATAATAAGTATGAATACCAAGAATCTCACGTGTCTTCTCATCCATCTGCTCCTCTGCTACACTCCCCTCTCCTAACTCATTACCATAAAGGTCTTCTGTACGGAACAGAACTGGTAGTTTGTTCACATCAACCATATAGGTGGTGTATGTAAAGAGAAAATTAGAGTCTGTCTTAAGATGAACAAGTCCACCATCTATCAAGAAACGACGATAACGATTCATGAAAAATGTAGAAGTCAAACGCTTATGTACATTCTTCATCTGTGGATCTGAGAAGGTAAGCCATATCTCCTGCACCTCATCTTCGTTGAAGAAACGGTCGATAATCTCAATACTTGTACGCAGAAAGCTACATTCTCCAACCCTTCTTCCAAAGCTTGTTTAGCACCTGTATAGATACGAGCACCCTTGATATCAACGCCTATAAAGTTGATATTTGGGTAGACACGTGCCAAACCAACAGTATATTCACCTTTACCACAACCCAATTCGAGCACAATTGGGTTATCATTATGGAAATACTGTTCACGCCAATGCCCCCTCATTTCAAACGGAACCTCACTGATAACGCCATAAGGATATTGGAAAACGTTCTTGAACGTCTCCATCTCTGCAAATTTCTGTAACTTACCTTTACTCATAGGTGCAAAGGTACAATAAAAATAAGGAACGAGCTGTAAGGAGGAGTATTTAATTTATTTAGACAGACTGCATAACTATAATTTTATCTGATTACAATATAATTTTGTACCTTTGTACTCCAAAAGAGATTCATCATGGCAATTAAAGCAGCATTCTTCGACATAGATGGCACGTTGGTATCCTTTCAGACGCATGAGATTCCAGCATCTACAATAAAGGCTATCGAGCAGGCAAAAGAAAAAGGTGTGAAGAATTCATCTCCACAGGACGTCCTGTAGCTATCATCAACAACATTGATGCAATACGTCATCTCGTTGATGGATATATCACCTTTAATGGTGCTCGCACCTTTATTGGCGACGAAGATATAGCTTTGATGCCTATCCCTGAAAATGAGGTACGAGCTATGATTGAAGATGCCAGCCGTCGCGACTATTCCGTTTTAGTATGTGGCAGAGATGTGGTTGCACTCCACAACCACAAACCTATCTTTGATGAAATCTTCGTTCAAGGTCTGGGTGTTAACAATATCGACATAACTCGACCAGTAGAACCATTACTTAACCAACCTGTTCTTCAACTCACTCCTTTCTTCAGTGAAGAATATGAGAAGGATATTTTTCCATCAATGCCACATTGTGTTTCGGCACGTTGGCATCCAAGTTTCACCGATATCACCGTGCAGGGAGCTGACAAAGGAAACGCATTAAAGCAGATGACAAAACATCTTGGCATCAGCCTTGAAGAATGCATCGCCTTTGGTGATGGAGGAAACGACATGACTATTCTCCAGACAGCAGGTATTGGTGTAGCAATGGGAAATGCTTATGAAGGAGTGAAGGCTGTAGCTGACTACGTTACATCAAGTGTAGATGAGGACGGAATACGTAATGCTTTCATACACTTTGGAATTATAAACAACTAAGGATTAAAGATAATGGCTGTTGAATCTCAATTCAGAGGTAAACTGAGTCATAGATTAGGAATAATAGAAAACTATGTCAAATAATATAAAACGTTCTTCACAAGAAAAACGTACTGCCTTTGTGGTAGTCTTTCGTCTTCTGTGTGATGCTTGCAGAGATTATCGTGGGACTATCTTCCCATTCAATGGCACTCTTTGCAGATGGCGTCCACATGGGTTCACACGTATTAGTTATCGGACTAAACTGGGCTGCCTACGTATTAGTACGTTACTTGCAAAGTAAGGGTACAACGCATTACGATACTAGAAAAGATATTAAACTTAGCTGCATTCACAAGTGGTATATTACTGGTTTTCACGGCTATCTTTATCATTGTAGAAGCAGTAGAGCGATTCTCAACACATGGCGAAATCCTCAACTACGAACTTGCATTGACAACAGCAGGAATAGGTTTGGTTGCTAATACTATCAGTGCATCTGTACTTCATGGCCATCATGGTACAGCAGACTACAACAGCCATGCCGCCTATCTTCATGTCCTTTCTGATGCCTTGACAGAGATCGGTGCCATCATCGGAATCCTCTGTGCAATGTTTTGGAACATTACTTGGATTGACTCAGCAGTTGCAGTTGTCAGCGCATTGGTTGTTCTCCGCTGGGCAAAACGATTATTATGGGATACAGGTAGGTCACTAACAAAATCATAGACCTACCCTATCTCCGCTATCTCCCAAAACAGACTACATCTGGAATTATCTTATCACTTTAAAAGTAACTGACATCCCTATCAATAGGTGATAAAAATTTTTATTACAAAATAAGCCTGCTAAATTACTATTTTCCACGCATAAAACGGCACCTCACATTACTCTTACAAGCATCTAATAATCAACGTATTACAAAAGAAGAAAAGAAAAGGTGCTTAATTAGCCTTCAAAAGGGCGTTAGTAACACTCCAAAAGGGCACCTTTTAGAAGCCTATTAAGCATCTTTTAGCAGCTAATTGAGCCTCTTCTCATTTTTAACAATGTGAATTTATTTTTTACACTATACTAGCATTATTATAAAAAAGACGTTATACCTACTATAACTGAGCTAACAAAAAGGATAAAGGGGATATAAATCTTCTTCTATCCATAGTAGCATAAAGATGCTGGATAAAAGCAGATTTATATCCCCTATATTTATTCTATTAAAAGATTATTCTGTGTATAAGAAACGCTTGATAGACTTCTTTGGTGTCTTTTCAAACTCTTCTTCTTGAATACGAATCTCAGCAACCTTGCAGTAAGCTGGTACAATTGTATTCAACTGTGTACGATTCTCCTCCATAATATTCTTGAGGTCATCCGCATTGAGTCCAAAGTTCTGAGCCTCATCGTAATCAGGATGTACCAAGCCGATAAGCTTTTCACCACTCTGAATAACCAAACATTCAGCTACGAGAGGCAGAGAATTCAATTTGTCCTCTATCTCCTCTGGGTAGATATTCTGTCCGTTACTTCCGAGAAGCATATTCTTAGAACGACCCTTAATAAAGACATTACCATCTTCATCCATCAAACCGAGATCACCCGTATGGAACCAGCCATCCTTATCAATTGTCTGACTTGTATCTTCCTCATTCTTGTAGTAACCCAAAAGAACGTTAGGGACCCTTTGTAAGAATCTCACCTGGCACGTTCTGCAGGATCAGAACTATTGATACGCACTTCCTGATGTAAAGCAGCCTGACCGCAAGACCCCTGCTTGAAAGGTCTGCCAGTCACGATAACAGATAATTGGGCCACACTCCGTTGCACCATATCCTACAGTATATGGGAACTCTATGCGACGCAAGAAGCTCTCAATTTCACCATTGAGTGCAGCTCCACCAATAATAATCTCATATAGATTACCACCAAAGGCTTGATATACCTGCTCACGAATCTTTGCACGTACCTTCTTATTAATTACTGGCATATTCAGCAGGAGACGCATACGATTGTTCTGAATCTTTGGGAACACCTTCTTACGGATAATCTTCTCGATAACCAAAGGTACAGCAATCATAATGACTGGCTTAACCTCTTGAAGTGCTTGAGAGATAATCGCTGGAGAAGGAATGCGTGTCAGATAGTAAATATGAACACCAGAGAGGAATTCAAAGATAAACTCAAATGACATTCCGTACATGTGAGCCATAGGGAGAATACTGATAACATTATCTCCTGGCTTGATAACATGACCTAATACATGCTTACCAAAGTCAGCATTACTCCATAAAGAACGATATGGAAGCATTACACCCTTAGAACGACCAGTCGTACCACTGGTATAATTAATCAAAGCAAGTTCGTCCGGACTCTGCTCACGGTAGTAGTGTATATGCTCTGGACGGAAATATTTTGGATAACGACGTCCGAACTCCTCATTAAGATGTTCGCGTGCATAAGTCAGCTTTTCCGTACGACTTAATACCAAAGAATAATCTGGAATATAGATAATTCCCTCTAAGTTTGGCATCTTCATTGCGTCAACCTGTGTCACAACGACATCGCCAACAAAGAGAAGCTTTGCATCTGAGTGATTGACAATGTTATGAATCTGCTCTGGCATGAACTCATGCAAGATAGGTACAGCAACAGCACCGTATGTAAGTACTGCAGGAATGCAGCAGCCCATGCTGAAGAGTTTCTTCCACAGAGTGCTATCTTGTCACCACGTTTTACACCACTTGCCTCAAACATAATGTGCAACTTTTCAATTTTTCTTGCAACATCATGATATTGAAGGGTCTTACCTTTATAATCTGTAAGAGCATCACGGTCCCAATGTTCGATGATACTCTTCTCTATTAACTCATTAAAACTTGGAATCTTTTCCATTGCACAATATTTCAATCTATGTGCAAAGATACATATTTATAAGCACATTTCAAAATATTATGTGCAGAAATGTATAAAGATCAGCTCAAATAGCACCATTGAGAATTAAAATACGGCATACTGTTGAATCTCCTTAAAACCAAAGAAGAAAGCTATATCGAAAACAAAAAGACGGATGTACTTTAATTGTACATCCGTCTTATATATAAGGTGGAATAATCTCTTAGAAGAAAAGGTAACGGTTATCAACAACCTTTGCCTTGAGGATAAGATCCTGCATAAAGTTGCCTACCAACTGCATATTCATCTGAGCAGCCTGCTGCATTGTCAAAGTTTCATCGTACTTAGAACCTGCACGCATAGCCTTCTTCTCTACCTGGAATACGTAAACACCAGCGTTACCCTTTACAGGAGCCTTAGAGAACTTGCCTGCTGCTGTACCTGCAACTGCACCAGAGAGAGCTGGCTCAACAGAACCTGTTGCCTGTACGAAAGCTGGAGCAGCAAAAGTAATCTGATTAACAGGAGAAACCTTAGCACCCTTAGCCTGAGCTGCCGCAATAGAGTTTACACCCTTGAGCTTAGCCATGAGCTTCTCAGCCTTCTTATCCTTAATAACCTCACGTTTGAGGATTTCCTTCACCTGAGCATCATCCCATGAACGATAGCCCTGTGGATGAATACCTGTCAAAGCAATAACCAAGAGATGATCATTATCACCACACTCATAGAGAGGTGAAACTTGACCCTGCTTAGCCTCAAAGAGCCACTTAAGTGCATCACGTGTGCCACGGATACCAGCAATATAGTGCTCTGCTGTTGAGAGGTCATTGAGTGACTGCACCTGATAACCAGACTTAGAAGCGTTCTTCTCGAGGTCAGTTGCAGTAGTATTCTTAGCTACAAACTCAGAGAACTTATTGTAAGCATCACTACGTGTAGCCTTAGAGAAGTCTACAAGCTTTCTTAATGATAGCCGCAGTTGTCTTAGTTGTATAAGCCTTCTTGTCAAGTACCTGAAGAATGATATTACCCTGTGCAAGAGCAAGATTCTGTGTAGCATTCACCTCACCATTGAGCAGTGCATTAACAAATGTACGGTTATCCTGATTCATGCTTGGAGCCATCTCGTACTGTTGACCAGTAAACCACACCTTCTCACCAGTCTGACCATAACGCTTTGCGAGTGCATCGAAATCTGCACCACCAGCCAATGCCTTCTGGATAGAGTCTGCCTTAGCGCGTGCCTCATCAATAGTAGCAGCAGCGATATTAATCTGACGGAACTGAATAGAGTCTGCCAACTGTGCCTTAGAAAGTACGCGAATAATATTCAATGTATTGTCCTGAGCGTTCTCAATCACACCAGTTGTACCCACAGAAAGTGAATCAATCTTTGATGCAATATCAGGATACTGCTGATAAGCCTTGCTGCTTACAGGAAGACCAAGATAAGAAATCTCAGAACCACTCTTGCTAACAACAGCTGTTGGGTCCTCTGCAGTAGCAAGTTGTTTCTGAAATTCATTCATCTCCTTAACAACCTGACTGCGGTCTGCTGCACTTGCCTTAATCTGGAAGTCAACAAACTTAATATCACGTGTCTCAATATTCTGACGGAAAGCTGGCTTGAGTTCCTCATACTTAGCCTTAAGGTCCTCATCAGTAACCTTTACATCAGCATCCTTTACAGTACTATAAGCCAAAGAAGCAAGCTGAATCTGACTCTCCTCATTGTTGTCCTTGAAAGCCATCATAGCTTCAGCCTTATTTGAGAGAACACAACTTGCAAGCAGTGCCTGATACTTCTGACCGAGCAACTGTGTGCGAAGGTTCTTCTCAACAAAAAGCCAGTAATCATAAACAGCCTGCATCTGCTCCAACTGTGGAGACTTTGCAGCCTTTGCCTTGTTGTAGCTATCAAAGAACTGCTTGAGTGCGTTTACGTCAAAACGACCAGTCTGCTGGTTTACGAATGGGAGTCTGAGCCAACATAGGGTTAGTACCCTCGTTTAGTACATTCTGAACCTCATTCTCTGTTACAGTAAGACCAACCTTCTCTGCATCAGCCTCGATAACACGATTGCTTACAAGCTGCTGCCAAACTTGATCCTTTACTTGATTAAGTTCCTGGTCGGTGAGGTTGTCACGTTGCATAGTGAACTTAATTGCTGACTGATATTCATCAATCAACTTCTGATAGTCCTGGACACTAATCTTTTTGCCCAGGATTTCTCCAATCTGCTGACGTGCTTCGCCCTTGATACCATCACAAGAGCGAGCCGCATCTCCAGCTAAGAATGCAAACAAAGCAATACCGATAGCGCCTACCAGTATGCCACCTTTGCTTCTGATTTTTTTCCTAATGCTGCCATTTTAGATTTATTATTTGATTTTTAATTATTCTATTCAATATGACAAATTGCCCACAAAAAACAAAAAAAAGGGCAAGTATCATAATTTTTCATTCAGAAATTACTCTGTACCATTGACTTTTAGCCGTACGAGTTCTATTTTTTTGTCATGGTCTTCTTGATTATCTTAAACTCATATTGTCCAACGGTAACGATTTCATTCAGTTTTGGGAAAACTTTGATAAACGTGCAACAATAAGCCTCCAACGGTCATATAATCATCGTTCTCTGGCAAGTCAAGATTGAAACATTTCATTCACTTTATCAATCTCTAAACGAGCCGAAAGAACGTATTCGCTGTCGTTTATTTGCTTTAGCAATGTACTTTGTGTTATCATGCTCATCCTCTATCTCACCGAAGATTTCCTCTACAATATCTTCCAACGATACAATACCACTTGTTCCACCAAACTCATCCACAACCACTCCCAAGCTTTTCTTTTGGAGAAGGAAAACCTGCATAAGTTTATGTGCAGCCATCGTTTCTGGCACAAACGGCATCTGTCGGATATGGTCTTTCCAGTTCTTTGGAGAACGGAACATCTCTGAAGAGTGAATATAACCCTTGATATGATCGATATCTCCTTCATAAACAACAATCTTAGAATTACCGCTTTCTATGAACATCTGCTGCAGTTCTTCCAGTGTACAATTCTCTTCAACTGCCTTTATCTCAGTACGTGGCACCATGCAATCACGCACCTTAGTATCTTGAAACTCCAAAGCATTTTGGAAGATCTTTACCTCGTCTTCTATATCGTCATCGCTCTGAGCATTCTCAATAGTACTCTGTACAAGGTGGTCAAGATCTACCCTCGTAAAGGTTCCGTCTGATTCTTTCTCATCCATCTTTACACCAACTAAACGCAAAAGAACTCGCGCAAGAAAGGTTGCAAAGCGACTAATAGGCCAAAGAATGATGAAAAAGACATACGCCAATGGAGCGAAAAAAGTAAGTAAGCGGTTAGGATTACTCTTAAATAGCGTTTTAGGTAAGAACTCACCTGTAAAAAGGATAACAAGTGTCGATGCCAAAGTATCTAATACAACACGTGTAGCAGAATCGAACATTGCAAATAGCGTCGTATCAAATATCTGAGCAAAGAAGATACCATAGATAACAAGAACTATGTTGTTACCTACAAGCATCGTAGATACAAAACCATTCGGATTGTTATAGTAGATGGTTAGACACTTTTGGGCAATACCATTCTTCTCCTTGTCCATTTCTGCAAGAAGACGATTACTCGCAACAAAGGCAATCTCCATTCCTGAGAAGAATGCAGAGAGTACCATTGTGATTATAATTCCTATAATTAAACTTATATCCAATTTCTATTACTATTTAGTGCGACTTGGTAAACAGTTCCCGTATATGTTAGCCATAAGCCCCTTTCTGTTTATGACAGTTATGAACCTATTTTCTCGTCTTCTGCTATTGTGTTGACGCCCAACACATATCGTGCTAAGGGTTAGCACCAGTGGTGCGGAGCATCAAATGCAATGCAACAGATTAATGAGAGGAAAGCAACTTGTTGTTAGAAAAGAAGTTCTACGAATTAACTTGCTATTCCTAAGGCAACACGATACTATCTGTTTTAGAGAGCTAATACATGGTAGGGTTATTATTTAAGATTTTATAGAACTGCAACAATTACTTTTGATTTACAACTGGCCCTTTCATACTATCAACACGTGGTATCAATAGGTGTAAAGGGAGGATCAGCAGGAGACATAAACTCATCTTTAGAGAAAATGCCCCACCCCTTTGTCTGTCGTATCTCGTAATTTGTCATCTGCTCATCGCTACGGAACCAATTTCCTTGCAACTCCTTGTCAGGAGTCTTAAGATGTGAGTAAGAATATGACCACATCTCATGGTTACGCTCATCCCAATAGAGTTCATTGCTATAAAAGGTGAGTCCCTGCGCTGTGAGGATTCTAACACGTCCTCTTAATTCCCAGCGGCGGTCCTTATCAAAGTAGACAGCAGAGTCACATTGAATATAACCTACCACATGTTTCTTTAAGTCAAATTGAGTAAGCAGAATTCCTTTATTAAATGTCCAGCGTGAAGGGTTTCTATTCTCATTAATTTCCCAACGCTCAGTAACAATACGATATTTGATTACACCTGAATCAGAAATAAGCGTATTGACACCGTATGTTGTCATAACCGGCACAGAGTCGCGGTCATGAATAGCAGGAGCAGTATGCTCACGTTCCTCCGAACAGGAAACCATGGCATAGCTCGCTGTTAAAAGCACCAAACCAATGAAAAGTGAATAAAGGCTTGAACGCATATTATTCAACCTTGAACTTAGCAAACCAACGCTCATTGAAGGTGAAACCAACGTTGATACGGAACATATTTTCCTTGATCATTCCCGTAACACTCTGGTTCACCCACTCTGCGCTGATATTCAACATACTACGGTTATTATAGGCATTAAGGATTGGAATACCAACACCAAGGCTTGCTGAAAGCTCACGTGGTCCATCCACACCATTAATCTTCAAATAAGGACTTGCATAGCTAAAACCTGCACGATAGTGCATACGACTGAAGAAACCACGATAGCGTTCGCCTTTGCAATAGTCACCACCCAGTGTTAACTTATGACGATCATTGAATTGTCCATCAACGAGATTATAGCTTGTTGTACCATTGACTGTGCTTAATTGTGGATACTTAAGTTAGCCCACTTCTGCAACTGATAGTCAACACCGAACTTCAAGCGGTTATTATGATTCCACATCAAACCAACACCAAAGGTATGAGGAAGTTCAAGAGAGTTTGACACAACATAACGGGTTGTATCAGAAACGCTTGTCTGTGAATTTGTTGAAATCAGGTTACACTCAGCATCAGCTCCTAAACTATGTCCAAGAGAATAAGCAAGACCCAAGGTCAACTCATTCTTCTTATCAATAGCATAAGTATATTGCGCACCAAAGTCTGCCTTGTAGCTCTTAACCTGCGTAGAGTAATTCTTTGACAACGTATTTACATAGCTATCGCTATATGTGTTTGTTGAGTTACGATTCAATGTTCCCCATAAGTAACCGATGTTTGCACCAAATGAGAAACCCTTGAAAGGCTCCCAACCAGCACCTAAATAAACAAGATGCAAACCACCATTACCATTGTATGTATTAGAATACGTAGCATTGGTTGAAGATGTACTTGGGAAAGCATTGACGTTCTGAGTGTTGCTAAAATTATAACCAACATTTGTATAAGGCAAAATACCAAAGCTAACACCCACATGCTTAAACGCTCTGAACGACGCAACAACATATTCAATATCAGCATTTTTAGCATTAACTTTATTGCCGTTTTCCTCAAAATTAGTCATTTGAAGACTAACACCTGCATCAAATATGAATGAAAGAGAGTCAACAGAAGCGTATGAAGCAGGGTTCGCATAGTTCACCTGATTACGCTCATGAAAACCGTATGCCAATCCATTCATACCACGATTAAAACTTGTTGCCTGAGATGCCAAAGCGCCTAATCCATACTGACTATATGGAGAGTTAGTTCCGCTCTGAGCTGACACTTGTACTGCAAGACCTGCAAGGAACGCTGCTGCAATTATCTTTTTCATTCGCTTTCTTTTTCTTATTCTGACGATATGTCTAAACAATATATTGGCGCAAAGTTATTAAAAAAAATCTATATTGCAGAAAAACAAGAAAGGATTTTGATTTTTAATAAGCTTTCTTTGCGCTCTCATGCTTTTTTACTATCTTTGCGGTGAAAATGAAAAAGGGATTATTATATATTGTACTGACTTTCATCCTGTCTGTTGTTAACGCTACAGCGGGGGCTCAGTCTATGAGCAATGCTGATAGCATTCAGATATCCCTTTTGACGTGTTCACCTGGTAAAGAAGTCTGGGCGCAATACGGACATACTGCTATTCGCTATTACGACAAAGAAAGCGGAGAAGACCTTGCCATCAACTATGGTATTTTCTCCCTCGACCAAACCTACTTTATCCCTCGTTTTGTTCTCGGTATGACAGACTATCGTATGGGCGTACAACCCATGGATATCTTCCTTGCACAATATAGTTATGAGGGACGAGCAGTTATAGAGCAAGTCTTAAACTTATCAGCTGAGGATAAAGAGGTTATATACGAAGCTTTGCAGGAGAACATGAAGCCTGAAAATGTAGTTTATCGTTACAACTACTTCTTTGACAACTGCACCACAAGGGCACGTGATATGATTGTTAATCACTTGCAGGGAAAGGTTGTTTATCCGCCAGCAGAAAGAAGACGCAACGTTCCGTTCTATGATACATAAATGGAACAACAAATATGAATGGGCACAATTCGGAGAAGACCTTCTACTCGGTGTGAATGCTGATCGCAAGACAACAAAATCTGAGCAGCAGTTTCTTCCAGAGAATTTAAGGAGCGACTTTGATAAAGCAAGCTACAACGGAAAACCTTTAGTAAAGGAGACTAACGTACTATTAGCTGCTGAGAATAAGGTGGCAGAACCCGCATTCCCTATCTCTCCGCTATCCATTGCACTCATATTTGCAGCTATCAGCCTTGTAATGATGCTCTTAGCTATCGTAGACAGCAGGTTTATTGGGCGTGGGATTTAGCTTTAATGCTTACATCGGGGCTCATGGGAATTATCTTCTTCATAATGATATTCTCACAACATCCATGTGTTAGTTTGAATTTCATCTTATTCTTCTTTAATCCTTTACCATTGTTCTTCCTTTATAGTACGGTTAAAAAGAAGAAGGTAATATGGTGGAAAATATGGGGAATCCCTCATTATTTTAGGACTTTTCGGAAGTTTATTCCAAGAAATACCACTGCCAATACTAATTGTGGCATCATTCTTGCTATTACATTGTATATTACATTTACGAATTAACAAAGCGGTTGCAACCGTGAGTGATTCTAAGAAATAAAAGATAATGAATAAATACATCACCGCATTACTTGTTGTTCTTGCGGCAACAGGAGTCGAGGCGCAGAGCTATCAGTCTGCGCTAAAGATTGCGTTGGGTGATGTCAACATCGAAGACCTTTGTCATCAACAAGCATTTAAGGGTGTTGAACAGGAAATCCTATCAGTTCTTGAAGCCTTTAAACAGATTAAAGAGGACGAAGATGTTGAGCCTGCACAAGCAAAGCAGTCTTTGTGACAGACTTATACAACAATTATTCCATTGCTTTAACATCTCAATCAAATAATAATCAGGAATCACAACTATTCCTTCCTAATCCTTCCTTAAGGACTGGAATCAAGATTCGTGCCCCAAGTTTACTTCCTTTAGCGTAATAAACAATATTACAAAACATAGATATAGAAGTAAACAAAGAGGGAGAACCTCTAATATAAATAACAAACTCAATTAGAATAAATGAATTTCAATAAGATATTAAAGGCACTTTTCGGAGATAAGTCAACACGTGATATGAAGCTTATACAGCCATACGTAGATAAGGTAAAGGCTACATATCCAGAGATTAAAGCACTCAGCAATGATGAATTGCGTGCAAAGACAAAGGAAATCCAGAAGTATGTTCAGGATGCAGGTAAGGAACAGCGCGAGAAGATTGCTGAACTTCGTGCAACAATTGAAGACACTCCAATTGAAGAGCGTGAAGCTATTTTCAATCAAATAGATAAACTTGACAAAGAGGCTCTCGACAATTATGAGAAGGCACTTGATGAGGTTATGCCTGTAGCATTCTCTATTGTTAAGGACACAGCACGTCGCTTCTCTGAGAATGAGGAAACTATCGTAACAGCAACTGATTTCGATCGTGAGTTAGCTGCAGATCCATCAAAGGACTTTATTACCATTGATGGCGACAAGGCTATCTACCATAATCACTGGACAGCAGGTGGCAATGACCTCAAGTGGGAAATGGTTCACTATGATGTACAGGTATTCGGTGGTACAGTTCTCCATCAGGGTAAGATTGCCGAGATGGCTACTGGTGAAGGTAAGACCCTTGTTGCTACCCTCCCAGTATTCCTTAATGCCCTCACAGGTAATGGTGTTCACGTCGTAACTGTCAACGACTATCTTGCAAAGCGTGACTCTGAGTGGATGGGGCCTCTTTATATGTTCAACGGTCTTTCAGTTGATTGTATTGACAAGCACCAACCTAACTCTCCTTCACGTCGTAAGGCTTATCAAGCAGATATCACCTTTGGTACTAACAATGAGTTTGGCTTCGACTATCTGCGTGACAACATGGCGGTATCACCAGCCGACCTTGTACAGCGTCAACACAACTATGCTATCGTCGATGAGGTTGACTCTGTGTTGATTGACGATGCTCGTACACCTCTTATTATTAGTGGTCCTGTACCAAAGGGTGACGTACAGATGTTTGAAGAGTTCCAGCCATTGGTACAGAGCCTTTATGAAGTTCAGCGTAAACAGGCTACCGAACTTCTTTCAGAGGCACGCCACAAGTTAGCTGAGGCACAGAAGAATGCAAACAACAAAGAGGCTTTCCAGAAGCTTCAGGAGGAAGGATTCCTTGCCCTCTATCGTTCATTTAAGGCACTGCCAAAGAACAAGGCTCTCATTAAATATCTTTCAGAGGAAGGTATCAAGGCTGGTATGCTAAAGACTGAGGAGTATTACATGGCTAATAACAACCGTGAAATGCCAAAGGCTATTGAGCCTCTCTATTTCGTAACTGACGAGAAACTGAACTCATGTGACCTTACAGATAAGGGTACAGCATGGTTGGCAGCACAGGTAAAGGATGAGCAGTTGTTCGTATTACCTGATATTACTACAGAGCTTTCTGCACTTGAGAAGCAGAAGGATGATAAAGTAATTGATGAACAGACATATATCGACAAGAAAGATGCGATGATGGCTCACTATGGCGTTCAGAGTGAACGTGTACACACGTTGCAGCAGCTCTTGAAGGCATACACCATGTTCAATAAGGATGATGAGTATGTTGTCTTGGATGGTGAGGTTAAGATTGTCGACGAACAGACTGGTCGTATTATGGAAGGCCGTCGTTGGAGCGATGGCTTGCATCAGGCTGTAGAGGCTAAGGAGCACGTAAAGGTAGAGGCTGCAACACAGACATTCGCAACCATTACCTTACAGAACTACTTCCGTATGTATCACAAGCTTTCTGGTATGACCGGTACTGCTTCAACAGAGGCTGGTGAGTTCTGGGATATCTATAAGCTCGATGTTGTTGAGATTCCAACCAACCGTCCAATCCAACGTAAGGATATGGAAGACCGCGTTTATAAAACAGCACGTGAGAAGTATGCAGCTGTTATCGACGAGGTTGAGGCAATGAGAAATCAAGGCCGTCCATGTCTTGTTGGTACAACATCTGTCGAAATCAGTGAGCTTTTGAGCAAGATGCTTAACATGCGTAAGATTCCACACCAGGTATTGAACGCTAAGCAGCACTTAAAGGAGGCTCAGATTGTAGCCGAGGCTGGTCGCGCAGTAGATGGTCTTGGTGCTGTAACGATTGCTACCAATATGGCAGGTCGTGGTACAGATATCAAGCTTTCTCAGGAAGTTAAGGATGCTGGTGGTTTGGCTATCATTGGTACAGAGCGTCATGAGAGCCGTCGTGTAGACCGTCAGCTTCGTGGTCGTGCTGGTCGTCAGGGAGACCCAGGTTCATCAGTATTCTATGTATCACTTGAAGATAAGTTGATGCGTCTCTTCGGATCCGAGCGTATTGCTAAGGTAATGGATAGACTCGGCTTTGAAGATGGTGAGCGTATTGAGAGTTCAATGATTTCAAATAGTATTGAGCGTGCTCAGAAGAAGGTTGAGGAAAACAACTTCGGTATCCGTAAGCGTCTGTTGGAATATGATGATGTGATGAACAAACAGCGTACTGTAATCTATGAGAAGCGTCGTCATGCTTTGATGGGTGAGCGTATTGGTATGGATATCTCTAACATTATTTGGGACCGTTGCGTAAGCATCGTTGAAAACAACGACTACGAGGGCTGCAAGGAAGAATTCTTGAAGATTCTTGCAATGGAATGTCCATTCACTGAGGAAGAGTTCAATGGTGGTAACACTTCTGACCTTTCTGAGCGTAGTTTCCAGGCTGCAATGGAGGCTTTCTCACGCAAGACTGAGCGTATTAAGTCTGTTGCATGGCCAATCATTAAGGAGGTATATGAGAATCAGGGTGCAATGTATGAGCGTATCATGGTTCCAATCACTGATGGTAAGCGTATTTACAACATTCCTTGCGACTTGAAGGAAGCGTACGAGAGCGAGGCTAAGTCTGTTGTTAAGCAGTTCGAGAAGGTAATTCTCCTCCACATCATTGATGACGATTGGAAAGAGAACCTCCGCCAGTTGGACGACCTCCGTCACTCTGTACAGAATGCTTCTTATGAGCAGAAAGACCCATTGCTCATCTTCAAATTGGAGAGTGTGAAGTTGTGGGACAACATGATTGACGATATGAACAATCGTACTGCAAGCGTACTCATGCGTGGTCAGATTCCAGAGATGCAACCAGCTGAGGACATTCAGGAAGCTGCACCAGAGGAGCATAGCCAGCAGTATAGAGAGGAGAAGGTTGAATTGAATGATCCTGATCAGGTTGCTGCAGCACACCATGACACCCGAGAAGGAGCACAGGAGGTAAACCATACTCCATACCGTGCAGATAAGATGCCACGTCCAAACGACCCATGTCCATGTGGTAGTGGTAAGAAGTTTAAGAATTGCCATGGTAGCAATATCCGTTAATAAACTTATAAAAACATTCGGGGATAAGACAGCTGTGTCTATCCCCGAATTTTGTTTCCCATCCAACGAGATTATTGGTCTTGTTGGGAATAATGGTGCAGGCAAAACAACTCTTTTCCGTCTAATCCTCAACCTCATTAAGGCTGATAGTGGTATCGTAAACTTCTGTCTTACTGAAGAAAAGAGCAAACTTGACAAAGAGAGTTGTAAAACCTGTGAAACTGCGGTTTCTCATCTTGAGGAATCATGGAAAAGTTATATATCAGCTTATCTTGACGAGAGCTTTTTAATAGAGTTTCTTACGCCAAAAGAGTTCTTTGCATTCATAGCCAAAGTCAACAATATCAAAGAACAAGAGGTGGAAGAAAGACTTAACAGCTTACAGATCTTCCTTGGTAATGAGATTCTTGGTAGAAAGATATATATCCGTGAACTATCTGCTGGAAATAAGCAGAAGGTTGGTATAGCTGCTACGCTACTCTCTTGTCCAAAGTTCGTTATCCTTGATGAGCCTTTCAACTTCCTCGACCCAAGTAGTCAAAATCATCTGAAGAAGCTTTTGATAGAATATAAAAAGCAATATCAGTCTTCTATTCTCATATCAAGTCATAATCTACACCACACAACAGACATTAGCGATAGAATAGTATTGATGGAGAAAGGTGAGATTATAAAGAATATTGATAACATAACAGAAACATCGATAAAGGAGTTAGAAAATTACTTCTTATAGAACTTTATTTTGTTTCCACACCTTCACAAGAAAACTACGCTTTTTGTAATATATTTTTCATAGCAAGGATTTTAATTGATGCTGAATCAGCTTCAAAAAGACGCCCAATTGGCTTGCAAAAGATGCCCTTTTGAGGTCTAACTAACGCCCTTTTGAAATCTTGTTAAGCATCTATTCCTATACAACCTTATAATACATTGAAACGTTGATAGTTACAAATATTAAAAAAACAGCAATTTTTTCGGCTTTTATACGGATATTACCAAAGCTATTGTAAAGATATTTCTAAACAGAAAACCTTATATAAAGAAGTTAATTACTTTGCATAGTAATAGGCGGCATAGCTACCTTCTTTATAAGGTGGTATTATTCTCAAGCCTTGCTTTTTAAGAGAGAGAATCTTGAGAGCTTCTTTATAGTAACGTGGACGAAGACTATCTGACGGATAATACTGCGGAAGATAGCGAGCAAATTCATAGAGATTACGGTCTAATAAGAATCCAGTCAACTGATAGTTAGCCGAATTACGAGTAACCTTATAGAGCACGCTATCAGGCTGTAACCACGAATGTACCTTTCCAGGACGTAAAGTTCGTGAACCTCCTACCAAAGGATAATGGAAAAGACTGTCTGCTAAATGACCTCTACGAGCAACAGCATAAACGGTTAGCATAGATGTTACAGAGTCAGTATGAGGCATTGTACGCACAACATTCAATGCACCTGCATAATCCTTTTTATCTATCAAAGCCTCAACTTTAGCGCGTTGATGAAAAATACCTATCACTATTACTGAGGAGTCCAGTAAACAAGAAGAAACCAAGAAAAAGCAAAAGGTTTATCCAAATTATCTGTGAAAACGGACCGTAACTACGCAGGTCTGGTTCGTAAGGCTCAAAACGTTTTAACAGCGAGCATTACAAAAGTATAAAACCAACAATAGCAATGGAGCTATCCATAACCAATTGCCAAACGACACGCTATCAGCTGTAGGACGAAGGTCAGAGATGATTGTAAGAATAAGAAAAGATGGAAAGTAAGTCAAGCCAAAGCCACGCTTCTTCAACTTAAACAATGAGCTTACACCCATTTGGAGTAACTTTAAAGTAAATGTTATCAGCACTGCACCCAACATTGGATCATAGAAGGTTTGCCTTCCTGAAGCCAAAGTGCTGTACTACGGTCATCACATCTGCTTGATAGAAAAACAGATAACAGAATGTGAATGAGCAAAAATAGTACTGTGCAAATAGCACGCATAAACTTACTTTCCATCATGAATTTATTTCTTTCTCAATACTACAGCACTACGAGCTGGTATATAAAGTTTGAGCCAGCCTTTATGATCTTTTCTCATAAAGAGGGTCGCTATTTGTGAAATGCTCTACTGTATCATCAGCAAAGCCAAAGCCACCAAACTCTCTGGCATCTGTGTTTAATACTACATTATAAGAACCTTCTGGCACCAAGAAGCCATAATCTGAATAAGAATGTGTTGGTGAGAAGTTGAATATAAAAACTAACTCTCCCCTACTAAATGCCAATATCTGGTCGCCATCATTGTGCCAAATCTCTTGGATAGGAGTCTCGTTAAACTTCTTTTCACTTGTAATTACCTCCAACATCTTGCGGTCGAAGTCGCCAAGCAAGTGATAACATAGCTCCTCATTATCAACCAAGTTCCACTGTCGACGGGCATACTTATGGCTCCATCCATTTCCTTCGCGTGGAAAATCAATCCACTCTGGATGACCAAACTCATTACCCATGAAGTTCAGATAGCCACCATTAATAGCAGCAATAGTGGCAAGACGAATCATCTTATGCAGTGCAATGCCACGATGAGTCATCTCTGTTTCGTCTCCCTTACGGAAATGCCAATACATATCTGAATCTACTAATCGGAAGATAATAGTCTTATCGCCCACCAACGCTTGGTCGTGTGATTCACAATAAGAAATAGTTTTCTCATCAGAACGACGGTTCTTTATCTCCCAGAAGATAGAAGATGGCTTCCAAGCCTCGTCTGGTAACTCCTTGATAGTCTTTATCCAGTAGTCTGGGATATTCATTGCCATACGATAATCAAAGCCGTATCCACCATCTTTAAACTTAGCTGCTAAACCTGGCATACCCGACACTTCCTCTGCAATCGTTACTGCATTCTTGTTTACCTCATGGATAAGACAGTTAGCAAGTGTCAAATAACAGATAGCGTTATCATCCTGATGACCATTGAAATAATCAGCATAGTTGCAGAATGCTTCACCTAATCCATGACTGTAATAAAGCATTGAAGTCACACCATCAAAGCGGAAACCATCAAAGTGATATTCCTCTAACCAGTATTTACAGTTAGACAAAAGGAAGTGGAGAACCTCGTCTTTACCATAGTCGAAACATAGCGAATCCCATGCTGGATGCTCATGACGCTCACCCGGATAGAAGTATTGATTAGGATCACCAGCTAAGTTGCCCAAGCCTTCCACCTCGTTCTTAACAGCATGAGAGTGGACGATATCCATGATAACAGCAATGCCATTCTTATGCGCTTCATCAATGAGTGCCTTCAACTCTTCAGGCGTTCCGAAGCGTGAACTGGCTGCAAAGAAAGAGCTAACGTGATAACCAAAGCTACCATAATAAGGATGTTCCTGAATAGCCATAATCTGAATGGCGTTATATCCGTCCTTAATTATACGTGGTAATACCTTCTCACGGAACTCATTATATGTTCCAACCTTCTCCTCATCCTGCGCCATACCAATGTGACATTCATAAATCAAGAGTGGAGAAGTCTGTGGTTTGAAGGTCTTTTTCTTCCAAACGTATGACGTTGCTGGTGCCCATACCTGTGCAGAGAAGATTTTGCTTGCCTCATCTTGAACAACACGCTGTGCCCAAGCAGGGATGCGCTCACCTTCTCCACCTTCCCAATGTACACGCATCTTGTAGTACTGACCATGCTGCATAGCATCATGTGGGAGCGTAAGTTCCCAGTTACCAGTACCTTCAATCCTGTGACATTGATAGGCTTCTTGCTCATTCCAACCATTGAAATCACCAACAAGATAAATCTCAGTAGCGTTAGGAGCCCATTCACGAAATACCCATCCGTCAGCCGTCTGATGCAAACCATAGTAGTTATGGCCGTTTGCAAAATCCGAAAGTGTCAACTTACCATTCTGTGTGAGCTGATTCATCTTCCAAAGAGCATGCTCGTGACGTCCACGAATTGCATCCTCATAAGGAGCCAAATAGGCATCATTCTTTACGAGTCCTATATGAGACGTTCCCTTCGCTTTTGTCGTTCTGACAGAAGTCTTCTTGACTGGAGCCTTCTTTGTTGTGGTCTTCTTTGTTACCATGGTAGATAAGCTTTATGTTATTTGTTATATTATGTCAAAGCTAATTCGTATAGCGTTTTCCACTTTCGTAATAACCACTGGCAGTTACTTTACCATTCTTATCACGCTCAATGAACTTTCCATCACGGCGGTCATCACGATAGTTACCTTCAAAACGAACACCATCAGCAGTCTCCTCAACAGCTGTTCCATTTCTTTTGCCATTGTGGTAGCTGCCACGAAACTTACTGCCATCAGCATAGTGTATGATGATTAGTCCTTCTAATAAACCATTTCGGAACTGCCCTTCATACACATCCTTATTCTTCTTGGTCAGTTTACCCTGTCCATTCTGCATGTCTTTCTCCCAGTAGCCTACATAGATATCGCCATTATTCCATGACATTGTGCCATAGCCAGACTTAAGTCCTTTAAGGAAATGGCCAGAATATTGGTCGCCATTCTTATAACGGAAGATGCCTTGTCCTGTGCGTTCGCCATCTAAATATTCACCTTCATAGACTTCTCCATCTTTGAATTTATAGATGCCTTTACCATTCTGCAGGTCATTTTTCCACTCACCATTATACTCATCACCATCTGCATAAATATAAATTCCTCTTCCTTCCTTTAGGTTATTCACCCAGTTTCCTGTAAATGATGAGCGGTCTGGCCATTTGAAGCTTCCATGACCATTCTTCATATCATTCTTCCATGAACCTTCATAAAACGCACCATTAGCAAAGATATATTTACCCTCACCACTACGTTTGTCATGATCCCAGTTTCCAATATACTTATCACCATTGTAATAATACATTGTGCCCAGCCCCTGTTGATAATCCTTATACCATAAACCATCATAACGATTACCATTGGCGAAGTAGTAAACACCTTGTCCGTGCTGCTGATCTTGGAACCACTGACCTACATATTTCTCACCATCTGCAAACTTATAAGTACCCTCTCCATGGCGTAGACCCTTAATGAATTCACCCTCATAAACATTGCCTTTCTTATAAGTAGCCTTTCCCTTACCATTAGGTTTACCACGGAACATCTGTCCACGATAAATTCCTCCATCCTTAGTTGTACAAGAACCCTACCTCTATGTTTTGTGCAAAGAGATACGAAGGAATGAAAAGTAACAATATGATGATATATTTATGTTTCACGTTTATCGTTTTTAGTTTATTATAATTAAAATAAGCTATATGCAAAGATACCGATTTCAAGTGAGAACAACAAATTTATAAAACATTTTTAAGCCATGTTCTTAAAATTACATTTGTAAGTATTTATTTTTAGACAGAAGAAACGGAAACTATGGAAAAACAAAGGGATAATTGAGTAGAGAAAACAATTAACAAACTCGAAACGAAAAGAACAGAGTTCTATTTTATAATTTAAAAAAATCAGAATGCATCACTAAAAAAAGAGGATGCTGAATTATATCCTATGTAGTTGTATAAACATGTTTAATATTAAACATCTGTATACTTTGCCTAACATAACGACTTTAGAACAATAAATAGCAACTACTATGACTATGTTATACTAAGCAAAAGATATTCAGCACCAATGGTGTTAACCATCCGCACAACATGTGCTAAGCCTCCGCACAACATGTGTTCATCATCAATACACTGAGCAAAGACAAACAGATTGACTCTATGTTACCATTACTGCATATAGTAAAACACTAAGTATCTATCTTTACCAGTAGGCTTTATAAAGACAACACATTAGACATACATAGACTGAATGTTTGAATAAAACCGCCAAAGAAAGCATTACTAAAAAATTAAAGAGCACAGCAACTAATTTGCTGTGCTCTTTAATATCCACATTTCTGTGAAATATTTGTGCTTGACTTTTTGGTTCGCGCCTCACGGCGTTCCCCAATCATCTTGCATCATTGTTATCCTTTAATCAATCTTCTTATTACCTTAACTAAACCTATTAAACTTTAACCTGAACAATCTCTTTTGTTCTACCTTAAAATAATAACTAAAAAAACCTAAATCTATTACTACTAACCTAAACAATCTATATTTGTCTTTTGACGATGCAAAGGTACGACTGTTTGCGTACACAGCCAAACATTTTCACCATTATTTTTACCTAAAACCACGTTTATTGATATATATCAAGGACGATACTAAACAAAATGTCAGAAGAAAGGTCGTGCAAGTAGGAATATAATAGCTAATAAATATCATAAGATAAAGGCAGTATTTCCATAGGATTAGAACGAATAAAAAATGTTGGAACACACATCTTGTGCGCCCCAACATTATACTATTTCCTTTTTAAAAAGAGGTTATTCGACGTTATTCCTTATTATATAAGGTACTGACTTGAGATACTCTCATTGTTCAATACGCGCTGAATAGTTTCAGCAAACATATCAGCTACAGAAATCTGCTTTACCTTTGAGCAACGATCTGTATATGGAATAGAGTCTGTGAAAACCATCTCCTCCAACGCAGAAGCCTCTACACGCTCAGTAGCAGGACCACTCATCACACAATGAGAAGCAATTGCTCGAACACTCATAGCACCAGCTTCCTTCATAACATCAGCAGCCTTAGTGATAGTACCAGCTGTATCAACCATATCGTCAACAATGATAACGTTCTTATCCTTCACATCACCAATAATCTGAATTGTATCAACGACATTGGCACGTGCACGAGTCTTGTTACAGAGTACAAGTGGACAACCAAGATACTTAGCGTAAGTATTAGCACGCTTAGAACCACCTACGTCAGGACTCGCAATAACTACATCCTTCAAGTGAAGGCTCTGAACGTAAGGCAGAAGAACACCACTTGCATAGAGATGGTCAACAGGAACATTGAAGAAACCCTGAATCTGGTCAGCGTGCAAGTCCATTGTCATCAGACGGTCGATACCAGCAACACTCAACAAGTCAGCTACTAACTTTGCACCAATGCTAACACGTGGCTTGTCCTTACGATCCTGACGTGCCCACCAAAGTAAGGCATAACGGCAATAATCTGACGAGCAGAAGCACGCTTAGCAGCATCAATCATCAGGAGAAGCTCCATGAGGTTGTCAGAACTTGGGAAAGTGCTCTGTACAAGGAAGACGTCCTTACCACGAATACTCTGCTCATAGGAAACGACAAATTCGCCATCAGAGAAGCGGGTCATCACCAAGTTACCAAGCGGACAGCCAAGGCTGGCGCAGATTTTCTCAGCAAGGTATCTCGTTTTTGTACCAGAGAATACCAAAAAAGAGTTATTTTCACTCATTTCTTTTAGTTGTTTATATTGATAACGTATAAATCATTTTAAGTCTCTGCACCATTAACAGAGGGCACGCAACTTACGGAAGTGGTTAATAATAGAACTGAAATTCTGTTCACTATGAATACAGAACTTATCCCAAAGGTCGTTTCTTACCACAATTCCACCAAAGTCAAGTTCACGTAGAATCGGTATATCATCTATCGTAATACCACCCATTGCATAGACATGACGCCCAAGAAGACCTTGTCTGTAAGCCTCATCTAACTCTAAGTCAGAAAGTACACGCTCCTCTTGCTCTGACTGTTCACGAGGTTGGTGGATATTCTTTAGAAAGACATAGTCCGATTGCTTTTTCATAGCCTTCAACTGCATAACATCTTCGCAAGTTCTACTAAGATAACCACGATAACCACGAGGCACAGCAATACTTGAGTTATCCAGATGAATTCCACCCAGAGAAAACTCGTTCTTCATATTAAAATGCTGATGTACTGTGATTTACGATGGTATTCAGAAGGCAAAAGTGAAAGAAGACGTTCCAAATAAAGTGGGGAAGTATCTGCCTTCGAGATGTGCAGACTATCAAGTCCTTCCTCGAAAAGCATACTCAAAATTTTATCTTCTTCCACAAAATATGTGGACTTAGTCATGATGACCAGTTTCATGCCATTACTTTATTTGTATTGCAAAGGTAGAGATTATTTCCCATAACTGCAAATTTTTCCTTATATTTGCACCATGAAAATAAATCCATTAACATACGCCGAACTTTCCCGCCCAATGTATGTGCTGGAAGAAGCAAGGCTCAGAGAAAATCTAAACCTCATTTCCCATGTGGCAAAAGAGGCTGATGTTGAGATTATTCTCGCATTCAAAGCATACGCTTTATGGCGTACCTTTCCTATTTTCCGTGAGTATATCAAAGCTACAACTGCTTCCTCTCTCTTTGAAGCTCGACTGGGCTTTGAAGAATTTGGAGCCCCTACACACACTTTCTCACCGGGCTATACTGATTACGAAATTGATGACATAGCTCGCTGTTCGTCTCATCTTGTCTTTAATTCATTGACACAGTACGAGCGTTATCACGTACGTGCAAAGATGGAGAACAAGAAACTGAGTTACGGTCTGCGTGTAAACCCTGAGTACTCTGAGGTAGGAACTTTGATTTATAATCCTTGTGCGCCTGGTACTCGTTTCGGAATATCATCCAATAAGCTACCAGAAACATTGCCAGAGGATGTGGATGGCTTCCATATTCACTGTCATTGCGAAAGTGGCAGCGATGTCTTCGAGCGCACCTTAGTACATATGAAGAGAAGTTTGCCAAGTGGTTCCCTCAACTTAAGTGGATTAACTTTGGTGGCGGTCACCTCATGACACGCAAAGGATTATGATGTTCAAACGACTGATACGTATCCTACAAAGGGTTCCGCAAACGCTATCCGTGGCTCAAGGTTATCCTCGAACCGGGCAGCGCCTTTGCTTGGCAGACAGGGTCCTTTGGTAGTACAGGTAGTAGATATCGTAGAAGATCATGGCATTAAAGACAGCTATACTCAATGCAAGTTTCACTTGCCACATGCCTGATTGTCTTGAAATGCCTTACCATCCAACCATCCGTAATGCTGAACTTGCTGACGAAGATGGTTCAGCAAAGGGCGAATATACTTACCGATTAGGAGCCAACAGCTGCCTGAGTGGCGACTGGATGGGTTCATGGACATTTGACCATGCACTGCAAGTCGGCGAGAACATTATCTTTGAAGATATGCTCCACTACACTACGGTTAAGACAAATATGTTCAATGGTATCAGTCATCCCGCTATCGCCCTACTCCATACAGATAATGAACTCGAAGTGCTACGCGAATATACTTACGAGGATTATCGTGACAGAATGGACTAATGGCACAATATTTGCTACCCTAAGAACGGTATTAAACTTTAATTAGAGAGGAGATATTATGGCATTTATAGATTATTATAAGATACTTGGCGTTGACCGCAACATCCCTCAAAAGGATGTACGAGCAGCCTATAGAAAACGAGCTAAGCAGTTTCATCCAGACTTACACCCAAACGACCCAAAGGCAAAAGCTAAATTCCAAGCATTGAGTGAGGCGTTTGAGGTTATCGGTGATCCTGATAAGCGAGCTAAATACGATAAGTACGGAGAGCAGTGGCGTAATGCAGAAGCATACGAGAACGCTGGTGGCTTTGGTGGATTCCAAGGCGGACAAGGTGGAGGAAATCCATTCGGTGGATTTGACTTTAGCAGCTTCGGTAATGGTGGAGGCGGCTTTAGCAGCTTCTTCCAAGACCTCTTTGGAGGTGGTGGACGACGTCGTTCGTCTGGCTTTAACACGGGTAGAGCTCATGCACAACAGCCAACAGGACAGATGGAGGCTAATGTCGGCATAGACCTTTACACTGCCCTTTTAGGAGGTGAAGTCGTTATTCAGCTCTCTGGTGGACAGAAGGTAAAACTAAAGGTAAAGCCATTAACACAAGGTGGAACCAAGGTGCGTCTACGTGGAAAGGGTTATGACCGTGGTGATGGTACCTTCGGCGACCTTATCATCACTTATAATGTGAAACTTCCTGACCACCTCACAGACCGTCAGAAAGAACTCATTGAGCAGATGAGGCGCGAAGGATAATAAGGAATATAGATTCAATAAGGAACTTTTACACAATGTAGAAGTTCCTTATTTTTGTTTCTACAAGCATTTACATACAAAACCAGTTAATAGACCAAAATATCAATTATTCTATATTAATAAGTATTGCTATTTGATAGGTGTTTACCAACAACACGTATGGTGTTTACCATCCGCACCATTGGTGTTCACCATCCGCACCACACGTGCTTAACATCAACAAATCAGTAGAAAACCAAAAGAAAGAATCTTTTCTATCATTATAATATAAGTGAGAAACTAATGATTAACAACTTCGAGATTTTTTTGTCGACAGCATAAAAGCCCTATAAACTAATTTAAGTATAAACGTAAGCAATAATACATAACACATTGAATAGTAGAGTCTTACTAAACAATGGCTAAATCATTAGGAAAAAGGAGAAGTCATACTTCTTTTGTTTAAATATTTTTTAGTATCTTTGCCTACAAATACTTTGAATATTAGAATACAAATTTACCAATAAACAAATAACTAAAAACAATGAGTATCAGAAAATCAATAGCTGCTGCGTTTATTCTTGGTAGCTTACTCTTACCATCAAGCGTATCGGCTCAATTCAATTGGCCATACAAGGTGACCAATGGAAAAGCTGTAACGGAAGTTCCAGTACGTGCAGCAGGACAGGAAAGTGCGCTGAACATGACCACACCTAAGTTGAAGACTGTTCGCGTAGCCTTTGTTGGTTTAGGAATGCGCGGTCATGATGCTGTAGAGCGTTGGACACACATCCCTGGCATCCAAGTAATGGCTCTCTGCGATTATGAGCGTGACAGAGCTGAGAGATGTCAAGAATATCTGCGTAAAGCAAGCATGCCTGCAGCCGACATTTACTCTGGAGAAGATGGCTATAAAGAGCTTTGCAAGCGTAAGGATATTGACCTCGTTTACATTGCTCCAGACTGGAAACACCACTTCCTTGTTGCCTACGAGGCTATGAATAATGGTAAGCACGTTGCTGTAGAAGTACCTGCTGCCATGAACCTTACAGAAATTTGGAAACTCATCGATATATCTGAGAAGAAGCGTCTGCACTGTATGATGCTTGAGAACTGCTGCTATGACTTCTTTGAGTTGAAACTCACTAAACATGGCACAGAAAGATGTCTTCGGTGAGATTCTTTATGTTCAGGGTGCCTATCGTCATGAACTATCTAAATTCTGGGACGCATATTGGAAGAAGGATGCACAAGACAAGTTAGGCTGGAGATTGGAATACAACCAGAAGTTCCGTGGTGACGTCTATGCAACTCACGGCTTAGGCCCTATCGCACAGGTATTGGATATCCACAGAGGTGATAAGATGAACACCCTCGTTGCAATGGATACAAAGTCTGTTAACGGTAAAAAGCAGGTTGAAAAGCTGACCGGTAAACCTTGTACAGAGTTTCGTAATGGTGACCAAACAACCACCCTTATCAGCACTGAAAACGGAAAAGTTATTGAGATTCATCATAACGTAATGACCCCACAGCCATACAATCGTATGTATCAGCTCACTGGAACCAAGGGTTTTGCCAATAAGTATCCTTTTGAAGGCTTTGCACTTTCTGCTGAGGAGATGAAGAAATCAGGTGTTACTCCGTCATCTGACAACCTTTCAGGTCACTCTTATCTTTCACAGGTTGACACCAAAGCATTGATAGAGAAGTATGAGAGTCCTATCGTTGCTAAATATGAGAAGCAGGCAAAAGAAGTTGGTGGACATGGTGGAATGGACTTCATCATGGATTCACGTTTAGTTTACTGCTTGCAGAATGGTCTTCCTTTGGACATTGATGTTTATGACTTGGCAGAATGGTGCTGCTTGGCAGAGTTAGGTTCAATCTCTATGGACAATGGTAACATTCCTGTAGAGGTACCAGATTTCACACGCGGAGAGTGGAATAAGGTTAAGGGCTTCCATCACGCTTACGCATCTCCAGCTGATGAAGCTCAAGCTGCAGCAGACGCTATGGACTTCACTACTAAGTTGAAGGAAAAAGGTAAGAAGTACTGGGAGAAGGTCGATAAGGCTGCAAAGAAGAAGTAAACTTCTATCACCAAAATAAATAAATGCCGTAACGCTCACAGAGTGTTACGGCATTTATTTTATCCTTTAAAATAGTAAGACGAACCTTTGAAATACAAAGTCTTAAGCACTTTATTTCTTCAAAGCTAAATTGTAATTATAGTATTCTGTCTTACCTGTGATATCCTCAAGTACTTCTATGAATGGAGGGAAGTTCACATCTTCATGATCAACGATTCCCTTTGTCTCCAAAATTTGAAGATTAGAGGTAGGTGCAAGGTAAGTATCAAGTTCAAAGAACTGACCACGCCAGATAAAGGTCTTGCGAATCTTGTGGATAGACTGACGATAAGGATCTGCCTGACGCATCAATGATTCATATAGATTATTATCTATCTGTCGCTCAGTAACAACCTGTTCATTATTCGGTAAAGTCTTCTTTGTTGTACGAACATTAACCGAAACACCATTCAGAGTACGACGACGTAGACGAACTTCACTGCGAGGTTCTGAGGTAAGATAGGTCTGTGTAATCTCACTTTCAATAGCATCAGGAATCTCACCAGTCAATCGAACAATGTATTTGCGCTCCTCGACAATCTGCTGTGGAATCTCCAATACATTAGAAATATCCTGTATAACACGATTAATCTTCGTGTCAAAGTTCTCGTGATTGTTGATTACACGCAAGTGCGGATGTTCCGACCAAGCTTGAATGACTTTCTTATCCATTTCACGTGCAAGCTCAAGTCCTTCTGTACGTTCAGCATTATTAGCAGTGGTATAGAACTGTTCTGCTCCATCCGCAGCACTCACAAGGTGAAGAACTGCATCATAACGAGCACGAAGTTCCTCGGAAGTTGTTCCTACACCAGCTGTAATCTCTTTCCACATCTCTGGCTTTCATATAAGCAGAGATATCCATTGTACCACGATCACATACTATAATCGTAGGTTTATCAATGGTCTCAGCCATACGCGTAAACTTATCTTCCAAAGCAAGCTGAACCTCCAATGTTGCCTTCTCTCCTTCATAGAAGAACGCAGCATTATCTGTAAGATAATCCATACCCGCCTGAGAGAAGAGCGTTGGAACTTCTGGAATGATAAACACTTTATAACCAAGACTTGAGAAGTGCTCAATGATCTTGACAAGTGCAGTTGTTTTTCCGGCACAAGGACCGCCGGTAAGTACAATTCGTTTCATAATGATTAAAAAATCCCCTCCACCCGAAAGTGAAAGGGATTATTATCTAACATTACTGCTTTACAGTGCAAAATGTCAATATAGAATTACTCAGCTGCTGGAGTCTCCTCCTCAGCTACAGGTGCCTCTGCTGGCTGCTCTACTGGAGCCTCCTCAACAGCAGGTGCTGGCTGGTTCTCTGCAACAACAGTTACAGGAATCTTAACCTCAACCTCCTTGTGGAAGTGTACAGTAGCCTCAGATGTGCCAACCTTCTTCATATCGCGCATTGTAACAATCTTACGATCGATTTCAATACCACGCTTAGCAAGTTCTTCAACAACAGTAGCTGCGTTTACTGAACCGTAAGTTACGCCAGTAGCAGATACCTTAGTTGCAATAACAAGCTCTACACCATCCAACTGAGCTGCCTTCTTCTCTGCCTCAGCCTTAAGAGCTGCGAGCTTAGAAGCCTGCTGCTTCAAGTTCTCAGCCAACTGCTTCTTAGCAGATGGAGAAGCGATAATACCCTTACCTGTTGGGATAAGGTAGTTACGGCCATAACCGTTCTTTACATTAACGATATCGTTCTTGTATCCAAGACCGATAATATCTTCTTTCAAAATAATTTCCATCTATTGACCTCCTTTTTACTTCATCAAATCGGTTACGTATGGAAGAAGCGCAATCTGGCGAGCACGCTTAACAGCCTGTGCCACACGACGCTGATACTTCAAAGAAGTACCTGTGATACGACGAGGAAGAATCTTACCCTGCTCATTGAGGAACTTCTTCAAGAACTCGCCATCCTTATAATCGATGTACTTAATACCGCTCTTCTTGAAACGGCAATACTTCTTCTTCTTTGTATCGATAGAAGGAGCGGTCAAATAACGGATTTCTGATTTCTGCTCTGCCATGATTTAAGCCTCCTTTTTAGCTGCCCATTTAGCACGACGCTTCTCAGCATAAGCTGCAGAATACTTGTCCTGCTTAACGGTGATGTAACGAATAACCTTCTCGTCACGACGGAAGCCGGTCTCGAGAGTGTTGATAACTGTTGGTTCTGCGTTGAACTCCAACATTGCGTAGAAGCCAGATGACTTCTTCTGGATGTTGTAAGCCAACTTCTTCAGACCCCAGGCCTCCTCGTTCAAGATCTCAGCGCCATTGTCGGTGAGCAGTTTCTTGAATTTAGCGACCGTTTCCTTCATCTGTTCGTCAGACAAAACGGGAGTCAAAATGAAAACGGTTTCGTATTGATTCATACTACTTAAAAATATAAAATTGTGAATTAAATTACACCTGCTTTCGCAAAATGCGGTGCAAAAGTACTGATTTTTATGCAACTGACCAAATATTTTTAGTACTTTTGCGCCTATAAACGGCATATTTACACTTTTGTATGAAAAGATATATCAAATACTTAGGCATCGCAGACATTATTTTAGGTCTACTTCTGTTCACACTCCATGTTATTCTCCACTTCAATGGGAACGAGCTCCTTTTTCGGTGGATTGGCATTGGTATTGAGTGGAGTTGTGTTATTTGTAAGGGGTGAACGTTTTGCATCTTTCCAATCTTCAAATGAGGAAGAAAAAGCAGGATTAACCACCGTTGGCATCAGTAAAAGGGACAAACCATTATCGAATTATTTTCATGACAAGAAATATTTATTTACGTGAACAAAAATATTTATTTTTCATGAAGAAAAAAATATTTTTTCGTGAAAATAATTCGGTTGTTATCATTTATAATAGAATTTCAGCACTCTAATACAAGTCCAGAAGCTGATTATTCGCAATCTTAAAAACTTATATTATACATAAGTATAGGTATTTGTTACCTATCTTATTTATATAACATTAAAATCGTTGAATTGCATCGAAAGCAATTCATACAGACCTACTTATATATCAAAGCTTATACCCTCTTGCGTCAGGAAGCTATTAGGGAATATTTCTTTTGCCTCATCCAATAATTGCTGCTCATTACCATAACGTGCAGAATAATGCCCTAAAAGAAGTTTCCCCACAGATGCATCACGAGCCACCTGTGCAGCTTGCTTCGATGTACTGTGCCAATAAAGACGAGCACGATCAGCATCTTGTGCTGCGTATGTACTTTCGTGATAGAGTGTCGTGACGTCTTTTACAAGATTATGTAGGGTTTTAATGTATCGCGTATCAGAACAATAAGCATAGCTACGAGCAGGCGCAGCAGGAGTAGTTAGTTTACTATTAGGAATCACATCGCCCTCTGGCGTTACCCAATCAGCCCCAGCTTTTATATTATTAATCTGACTGATAGGAATATGATAAAAGTCTATCATATCACGACGAATATGTGGTAGTGTTGGTTTCTCACGGAACAGATAACCACAACATTCAATACGATGCTGCAAAGGGATTGTTTCAACCGTCAGACTCTATCCTCGTAAACCACCTTATTCTGCTTTGTATCAACAGCATGGAATACAACCTCAAACTCTAAACCCTGACAAAAAGTTCAGTGTCTGCTCAAGAATAGGCTCAAAAGCAGCAGGAGCATAGATATGTAACGGAGCCGTGCGCCCCGTCATACCAAATGTTGAAATCATACCTGGCAAGCCAAAGCAATGATCACCATGCAGGTGGCTAATAAAAACAGCTATAATCTTAGAGAAATGTATACGTGACCGACGAAGTTGTATCTGTGTTCCTTCTCCGCAATCAATCATAAAAAGCTTCTCCCTAAGTTCAACAACTTGAGAAGAAGCGTTATGCTGCAAAGTTGGTAACGCACTACCGCAACCAAGAATATGTACTTTGAATGGTTCCATATAGACTGACCAATATCTTTTCATCCCACCCTTTTAAGAGAGGAATAAAAAGATTCATTATCTTATAATAGTCGTTACATTCTCTTTAAAGAGAGCATAGCGAAGAGTTTACTTTCCTCTTGTAAAGACGAAGATACCCGCTTTATTCTCCAATGACAATGTGTCTGCGCCAAGATTTTCTACATCAAAAGGTATCCTTAGACAGAATCAACTTGCCATTCCATATTTTCCATGCTGTCCAAGGATTCTTCTCAGACTGCAAACTTGAAGTAACGGTACCACCTTCTTTAATTTCAAAGTTGCGATCAAGACTACTCCAGTTACCTAACAAAGAAGTAAGGTTAATCGCAGAACGCATAAAGTTGTCACCATATTCTTTATAACCAATAATAGCAAAGCGGTCACCATTAATCTTTCCACCTTTGACAACCTCAAGTGTATCGTCTGGATTTACAAGATATTCAAGTGTATCACCATTGTCTGTAAGCAGAATGATAGAGTTCATACCACCATCAACCATCGTACCATAGATTGTACTATCGTTAGTAGAAACAGAGTCCTCCACCTCTCCTGATTGAGACATTACAGACTTAGGCTTGTTATCCTTGCAAGAGATTGCTACTGCAAGAATAAACAAAGACATGATAAAATAAAAGGTCTTTCTCATATTTTTATTCCTTAATTTCTAAAGTAATTTTATTTGTTAGCAGCCTTAGCTTGATTCCATAACTCATCCATTTCAGCAAGAGTTAAGTCTTTTATCGTAACGCCCTTTACCTTAGCAGCTTCTTCGATATAATTAAACCGTTTAATAAACTTCTGATTCGTATGCTCAAGAGCATTATCAGGATTCAAATGATAGAGGCGTGCTGCATTAATAAGAGAGAATAAAAAGTCGCCAAGTTCTTCTGTTGAACGCTGCTTATCTTCCTTCATCAACTCGTTCTTCAACTCTCCTAACTCTTCATACACCTTGTCCCAAACTTGCTCTTTCTCTTCCCAATCAAAACCAACATTACGTGCCTTATCTTGGATGCGATAAGCCTTAATAAGACTTGGTAGCGAATTTGGCACACCAGAGAGTACCGAAGTATTGCCATCACGTTCACGTTGTTTACGTTGCTCCCATGTAGACTCCACCTGAGAAGCTGTGTTAGGAGTTGACGACTGTGCGTTTTTAGCAGCCAGCTGTTCTTCATCTTTGTAAACAACCTGTCCTGCTGTATTAACGACCATATCAGAGCGTGTCACGCTCCAACCCGTCCAATCGATAAAATCATGTCGGAACATAAGTTTATCAGATTGCGCATTACAGACATCAGCAACATCAAAGTCATCTTTTTCTTCACCAAGCAATGAATAGAAGACAACGTGCTCCATCACATCTCCAAGTTCCTTACAAATCTCTTTTGAGTCATTCTTCAAGAGTGCATCTGCCAACTCAAAAGTCTCTTCAATCGTATTGGGACGAAGGCTTTCATTGGTTTGTTTTCTATCCCACGGACACTCCTTTCGGAGTCGTTCTTGAATGTCTAAAAGTCGGGCAAAAGCTTCCAGTTTCTCTTCTTTAGTATGCAAAGTCTTGATGTTTAAAGTTAAAGATAAACGTTAAAGTACTCATCAGTGTACTATTATTGATGCAAAGATACGCTTTTTAGGCGGATTTTTTGTACTTTTGCATCGTAATTTTAAAGATAATAAAGAAATAATAATATACGAGACAATGGAATTAGCAAGCAAGTATGATCCACAAATAGTGGAATCAAAATGGTACCAGTATTGGCTGGACAACAAGCTTTTCAGTTCTAAGCCTGATGGCCGCGAGCCTTACACAGTGGTTATTCCACCACCAAACGTAACAGGTGTGCTTCACATGGGCCACATGTTGAACAACACAATTCAGGACATTCTGGTAAGACGTGCCCGTATGGAGGGTAAGAATGCTTGCTGGGTACCGGGTACAGACCACGCAAGTATTGCTACAGAGGCAAAGGTTGTGAATCGCCTCGCAGAGCAAGGTGTAAAGAAGACTGACCTCACTCGTGAGCAGTTCCTTGAGCATGCATGGGATTGGACACACGAACATGGTGGCATTATCCTCAAGCAGTTGCGTCGACTTGGTTGCTCATGCGATTGGGATCGTACTGCTTTCACAATGGATGATACCCGTAGCGAGAGTGTTATCAAGGTATTCTGTGACCTCTATAAGAAGGGTTACATCTATCGCGGTGTACGCATGGTTAACTGGGACCCACAGGCTCAGACCGCTCTTTCTGATGAGGAGGTAATCTACAAGGATGAGCATTCAAAGCTTTATCACCTTAAATACTATGTTGCTGAAGAAGACCAAGCAAAGGTTGAACGCAAGGATGAAGGCAACGTAATGCATAAGGACGAGAAAGGTTATTATGCAGTTGTTGCTACTACTCGTCCTGAGACTATCATGGGTGACTCAGCTATGTGTATCAACCCAGAGGATGTTAAGAACACTTGGTTAAAGGGTCTTCGTGTTATCGTTCCATTGGTAAATCGTGTGATTCCAGTAGTTGAAGACTCATACGTTGACATCCAATTCGGTACTGGTTGTTTGAAGGTAACGCCTGCTCACGACGTAAACGACCACGCGCTTGGTTTGAAGCATGGATTGGAGACGATTGATATCTTTAACGATAACGGTACTATCTCTGAGGCTGCTGGCATCTATGTTGGTCAGGATCGTATGGATGTTCGTAAGCAGATTTCAAAGGACTTGGAAGCTGCAGGCTTGATGGAGAAGGTTGAAGACTATGATAACAAGGTTGGTTACTCAGAGCGTACACACGTGCCTATCGAGCCAAAACTCTCTACACAGTGGTTCTTGAAGATGCAGCACTTTGCTGATATCGCCCTTTCTCCAGTCATGGACGACGATATTGAGTTCTATCCAAAGAAGTATAAGAACACTTATCGCCACTGGTTAGAGAACATCAAGGACTGGTGTATCAGCCGTCAGTTGTGGTGGGGTCATCGTATTCCTGCTTACTACTTCAAGATGCAGAAGGTAAGAATGCCACCGTTGTGGCAGAAACAACTGAGAAAGCATTGAAGTTGGCACAGGAGATTAATCCTTCTGTTACAGCTGCTGACCTTGAGCAGGAGAGCGACTGTATGGACACTTGGTTCTCAAGTTGGTTGTGGCCTATCTCTGTCTTCGATGGTATCAACAATCCTGACAACGAAGAAATCAACTACTACTACCCTACCAGCGACCTTGTTACTGGTCCAGACATTATCTTCTTCTGGGTAGCACGTATGATTATGGCAGGCTATGAGTATCGTGGTAAGTTCCCATTCAAGCATGTTTACTTCACAGGTATCGTACGTGATAAACTCGGCCGCAAGATGAGTAAGAGTCTTGGTAACTCACCAGACCCAATCATGTTGATTGAGAAGTACGGTGCTGACGGTGTTCGTATGGGTATGATGCTCTCTGCACCTGCAGGTAATGATATCCTCTTCGACGAGACACTTTGCGAGCAGGGACGTAACTTCAACAATAAGATTTGGAATGCTTTCCGACTCGTTCAGGGTTGGGAAACAGCTGATACTGAGCAGCCATTAGCGAGTAAGATTGCTGTTGAATGGTTCGATGCGAAGCTGAAGGAAGTAAATGCCGAGATGAACGAGCAGTTCAAGAGCTATCGTATTTCAGAAGCTTTGATGACTGTTTACCGCCTCTTCTGGGACGAGTTCTCAAGCTGGTACTTGGAGATGATTAAGCCAGAATACGGCAAACCAATCGACAAGCTCACCTACGAAGCAACCCTTAAATTCTTCAATTCACTCTTGAAGATGTTGCATCCATTCATGCCTTTCATTACTGAGGAGTTGTGGCAGCACATCTATGAGCGCAAGGATAGCGAGAGCATCATGCGTGACGAGCTCAAACTTGATGCACCAAGCAAGGAGGAATTGAGCCTTATCGAGGCAATTGAGCAGGTTAAGGCGATTGTCAGCGGTGTAAGAACTGTACGCAATCAGAAGAACATTGCTCCAAAGGTTGAACTCGACTTGAACGTAATTGGTCAGAACAACTATGAGGCTTATAATAGTGTAATCATCAAGATGGCTAACTTGAAGACTATTGAAGTGGTAACAGAGAAGAGCGGAGACGCATCTGGTTTCATGGTAGGTACTGATAGCTTTGCTGTACCAGTGGGCGACTTGATTGACGTTGCAGCTGAGATTGAGAAGCAGGAGAAGGAACTCAAGCACCTTGAAGGCTTCCTCATAGGTATCAAGAAGAAGTTGTCAAACGAGAACTTCGTGGCAAATGCTCCTGCAGCAGTCATCGAACGTGAGCGCAAGAAGCAGAGCGACTCTGAAGAGAAGATTGCCACTTTGAAGGCAAGTCTTGAAGAGTTGAGAAAGAAGTAATCAATTATCTCTTTGGCTAATGGGTTCATTAGCCAAAGCGTTTTAGTACATATAAATAAAGAGGAATGCCTTTGCGTTCCTCTTTATTTGTTTCTATTCATAATCATCTACCACATTATTAATAAAGTCCATCATAGGCTTACCTGTCTTACAGATACGTTCTAACTGCTCAACCCAACCATCGCCCTCGAAGAAGTCATCAGCAACTTTAACCCAACAGCAATAATCCTTCATTCGAAGATACTGAAGATGCTCATAATCCTTTGGAAATCCCTTTGGAACCGTCTTTAAGGCAGCAAGTCCAAAGCCTTTTTTACTGACTTTATCGTCTGTCCATTCGCCCTCATTGGGTCGTCCAAATAAATCAATAAACTCCTCATTCTCTACATGCTTGAGCCATTCATCAACATTCGCCATGATTTCATTGCGACATGAAGTCAATATATTCGTAGGCAACCAATAGCATCCCACAGCAACCAAACAGTTGCCTGGCTGAAGATGTATATAATAACCGCCACGCAAAGCTTTTCTACCACGCGCACAAATGTATGCACCCAAGTGACGTTTATACGGACTCTTATCAGGTGAGAAACGTACGTCACGGTAAAAACGATAAGTACAATCCTTTGCTGTCAAGTGTGAAACTTCTTCATCAAAGGTTGCCAAACAAGATATTATTTGGTCAACTCCTTTCTCGAAATCTTCCTTCACCTCATCGTATTCAGCCTTATGCTCCTGAAACCATTGCTTATTATTGTTCGCAGCAATACCTTTCAAGAAGTGCATTATCTTCTTTGTATTCATATTCTTCCTATATTATATCCTTTTTTTATCCTTTTACCTTTTGGGGTCTGTTTATAGCTTGCTATTCTCCAACAACTTTGGACATATATCATCAAAGGGGCAATGTTCGCAATCAGGCTTAGCACTCTTACAAACATAACGCCCGTGAAGCAATATCCAATGATGTGCATCAGAGACCTCCTCGGTAGGGATATTCTTCATCAGATAATCCTCAACTTTACGAGGAGTATTTGCTGTTGAAGGAACCAGTCCCAAACGATGACTTACACGATAGACATGCGTATCGACAGCAAGTGTTGGCTTACCAAACCAAACTGCTTGAATAACATTTGCCGTCTTACGCCCTACTCCAGGCAGCGTAACGAGTGCATTAGGGTCAGAAGGAACCTCGCCACCAAACTTCTCAACCAACATCTTCGACATCTCAACTAAATGTTTTGCCTTTGAATTGGGGTAAGAAACACTCTTCACATACTCAAATATCTCATCGGCTGTAGCCTCTGCCATCGCCTTTGCATCTGGATAATGACGGAACAATTCTGGCGTAATAGCATTGATTCGCTTATCCGTACACTGAGCGGATAGAAGTGTCGCACAAAGAAGTTGGAATGCCGAACCAAAATTAAGTTCAGTTGTTACATGTCCAACATTCTTGCGAAAATAACTCAATGCATAATCATATCTTTCTTTTCTTGTCATCTTGTTCTTATTAACTTTATACAGCTATATTTACTGCAAAGTTACTGAAAACTTGGAGATTATTTGGTGCTTTCCGAAACTTAATGTAATTTTGCATCAGAAATAAAAAACAAATCAATTATGATAACTCCAATGACAGGACTGATTGCACTGCTTATCATCGCACTGATTGGCTGGGTAGTCGCAGAACTTAAAGATAAGTGCGTTACTTTCGTTCACTCTGAAGAAGAGGCTGAGGGCGAGGAAGAAATGAGAGAAGCTTACGAAGCACATGGTGGCAGAGAGCTAAATCTGAAAGACTTGCTTGCACATAACAGTACGAACGGCTACAAGTCTATCTAAGATTAATAGCAAATAACATAAAAGACGGGAATGGTACGGTTGTATCATTTCCGTCTTCTTTATATTATATAATGTGGGATTAATCCTCAGAAGTTGGTTTTTTTAGGAGTAAAGCACATATAGCTACTTTGAAAAATCATTACACAAAGAAAGAGGAAAGAAGCTTCTTTTACCTTAAAAGCAACAAGAAAAATCACACCTATAACTTTCAGAGAATCAAGTAGTTGTAAAAGCACATTGTAAAAGGTGCTTAACTGCACTACAAAAGGGCGTTAGTTGCATGTCAACTAACGCCCTTTTAGACCTCAATTAACGCCCAATTGAAACGCAATTAAGCATCTATTAATTTATATAATGTGAATTTATTTTACAAAACACAAGTCTACTCTTATCCTAACCCATCTTACAAGATACAGCCACTATGATATACTCTCTATCAAGAGCCATATATTAAGTAAGGTGACGATGCCCGCTAATGAATAAAGGAAGAGCATATTAATCTTACTATTAGCATACTGTCCCATCACACGCTTAGAAGATGTCAAACCAACTTGTAAGAAGACAGTGAAAGGGGAGTTGAACAGATAGAAACATCTGCGAGATAATCAATCCCTTAAATGGGTCACCAATAAAGAATATCATCAGAAGGGCAATACCTAATGAGAGGACAATTCCAGCAATAGAGTGCGTATCTTTTGCATTATATGACTCACCAAAAAGTCCAGAAAAGATACTACCAGCAGCCATTCCACTGGTTATCGTACTTGAAATACCTGCTAAAAGTAAGGCAATTGCAAATATATTCGCAGCATTATTACCCAACAGCGGTTGTAACATTGCTTGCGCTTGAGAAAGTTCATCTACGTGCTGACCATGAGAGAAGAATGTACTTGCTGCCAAAAGAATCATCGCAGAGTTAATAGCCCAACCCACAATCATTGAGAAAAGTGTGTCGACAAACTCATACTTCAACATGTGTTGGATACGCTCGTCACCCTCCAAATGAATCTCACGGCTCTGTACAATCTCTGAGTGAAGGAAAAGGTTATGAGGCATCACAACAGCTCCTAACACACTCATGATAATCAAAAGAGATCCTTGTGGAACGGTTGGAACGAATGCTCCCTCAATGGCTGCAGGCCAGTGAATATCAACGAGGAAGAGTTCATAGACAAACGAAAGGCCTATCATTGACACAAAGCCAATGATGGCACGTTCCATCTTCTTATAGCTATTCGTAAACAGCATTATCAGCACAGCCACTGTTGTTAAGACAGAACCCGTTGGAATACTTATACCAAAGAGCATTTGTAGCGCAATCGCACCACCAAGAATCTCTGCTAAAGAGGTAGAGATACTGGCAAGAATAGCACTCAAAATAATAGGACGACCTATCCATTTGGGTGCATACTTAACAGCAGCCTCACTGAGACAGAGTCCTGTCACAATTCCAAGATGGGCAACATTATGCTGTAAAGCTATAAGCATAATTGTCGAAAGGGTTACTACCCATAACAAAGCGTAGCCATACTCTGAACCAGCAGCAAAGTTACTTGCCCAGTTACCAGGGTCAATAAAACCTACGGTCACCAAAAGTCCGGGACCAATAAACTTAAATATGTCTAAGGCACCCAGCACACGCGGGTGGTCCTTACGTCGTAGTTCTTTAAATATATTCTTCATTTTGCTCAAGTTTTATGCAAAGTTACAATATCTATACGACAAACTACAAGATAATAAGAAAATATTGAAAAAAATACAAACAAGTAGGTAGGTGGATTTAAGGGAAGTTCGCTTCAAACTAAATGTATAATCTTACCATATACTATTCTACAATAAAACGAATAACAAAAAGATTGGTACTAAGCGTTAAAAATACACTTTGAATCGTCACAAATTACACCTAAGTATAAATTAGAAATACACTTAAATGAACTATAAAGAAAAAAATATAATATTATTTTTAAGATATCTAAAATGCATAAAGTGAATATTGTAAATAAAAATACAATACATCAAAAGTTACTAAAAACAAAAATGCCCTACGCTTCACAGCGATGGGCATTCAATCTCAATAGGTATTAGTTTCTTTAAGGTAAAAAGATTGTATTCAGGATAACGTTTGCAAAAGATAGGGCATTATTTTTTTATATGTGCAAACTTTTATGCAACTTTTTTTATCAAAAACAAAACATTTGTTATCTCATATACACCTATCACTGACAGGCTGTCATATTCACTTTTTATTAAACACTTGAAAAAGATAAAGAAAAAAATGGTTTTATTTCGTTACAGAATCAGGAATAAACCTTTCAAAGCGTCACTCAAAAAACATTTTGCAAGGTTCTTTTCAAACTGCATAAAAGAATATACACCATTATTTATAATAAAGTGCATCAAAAACGAGAAAAAATAAGTAACTTTGCAGCATAATAATAAATAGGAAAATATGACTACGATAGAGAACAACACCAATGAGGAGAAGCGTAGCTTGAGCTTCGTTGAGCAACTGGTAGAGGAAGACCTCGCAAAGGGTAAAAACGGAGGACGTATTCAGACACGTTTCCCACCAGAGCCAAATGGCTATCTCCATATTGGTCATGCAAAAGCGATTTGCATGGACTTTGGTGTAGCTGAGGATTATAAGGGTATCTGTAATCTTCGCTTTGATGATACAAATCCAAGCAAGGAGAATAATGAGTATGTAGAGAACATTCTTCATGATATTAGCTGGCTTGGCATTCAAATGGGGTAACATTTATTATGCAAGTGATTACTTCGAGAAATTGTGGGACTTTGCTGTTTGGATGATTAAGAAGGGCTTGGCATACGTTGACGAGCAGACTTCTGAGCAGATTGCAATACAGAAAGGTACACCAACAACTCCCTGGTACAGCATCACCTTATCGTGACCGCCCTATAGAGGAGAGCCTTGCTCTGTTTGAACAGATGAACACACCAGAGGCTGTTGAGGGGAGCATGGTACTTCGTGCAAAGCTTGATATGGCTAATCCTAACATGCATTTCCGTGATCCAATCATATATCGAATCATTCAGATTCCACACCATCGCACAGGTACAAAGTGGCATTGCTATCCAATGTATGACTTTGCACACGGACAGAGCGACTACTTTGAGGGTGTTACCCACTCTATCTGTACACTCGAGTTTGTTCCTCATCGTCCTCTCTATGATAAGTTAATTGACTTCTTAAAGGAAAGTGATGGCACAGATGATAACCTGACTGATAACCGTCCACGACAGATTGAATTCAACCGTTTGAACCTTACTTATACAGTAATGTCAAAGCGTAAGCTTCACACTTTGGTTGATGAAAATCTCGTTAAGGGTTGGGACGACCCACGTATGCCTACTCTCTGCGGTATGCGTCGTCGTGGTTATTCTCCAGAATCCATCCGTAACTTCATTGATTCTATTGGCTATACCAAGTTTGATGCACTCAATGACGTAGCATTGTTGGAGGCTGCTGTACGTGATGACTTGAATAAGAAAGCAACACGTGTTAGCGCAGTTCTCGACCCTGTAAAGCTTGTTATTACCAACTATCCAGAAGGAAAGACTGAGGAGATGGAGGCTATTAACAACCCAGAGAATGAGGCAGATGGTTCACACACTATCACCTTCTCAAAGAATCTTTGGATTGAACGTGCTGACTTTATGGAGGATGCACCACGAAAATTCCAACGATTACGTCCTGGGAATGAAGTACGTTTGAATAATGCATACATTATTAAATGTCCAGAAGTTGACTATTGCAAAAAAGATACAGAAGGAAATATTATAGAAATCTATGCAGAATACGATTCAGAAACACGTAGTGGAACTTCTGGAGCAGATAGGAAAATCAAGGGAAAAACTCTCCACTGGGTTAGCGCTGACCATTGCTTAAAGGCAGAGGTACGTGAATACGACCGCTTGTTCAACGTAGAGAATCCTGCTGCTGATGAGCGTGATTTCCGCGATCTCCTTAACCCTGAGAGTCTTACCGTACGTACAGAGTGCTACGTTGAGCAGTATCTCTCAGAGAAGAAACCAGGAGATTACTTACAGTTCCAGCGTACTGGCTACTTCATGCTTGACCCAGATACAACAGCCAATCACCTCGTGTTCAACAAGACTGTTGGCATGAAGGATACTTGGGCTAAGCAAGCCAAAGCATAACAAAACGAGTAAGATTTGGATATATACTATCAAAGTGATAAATTCAAGCAGTTACTTCGAAGATATGAAGAATTGCAGGAAGACAACATCAGCGAGTTCCTCGACCCTGAGGAACTGACTGATGTTGCTGAATATTACCACTATATTGGTGAGGATAACAATGCTTTAGACGCTATCGATTATGCCATTCACATGTATCCGACAGCCACTATTCCACTTTCTTTCAAGGCACGTTTGGCATTATTCTGCAACGATGACCCACAACTTGCTGACGAGATTGCAGAGATGATTGTCGATAAGACTGATTTAGATTATCTCTATCTCAAGGCTGAAATTATGATTGTTGACAACAAGGCTGCAGAAGCAGATGACTTCCTTCAAAGCCAGTACAACGAGATTATTTCACAAGAAGACCGTGAGGATTACGTCCTTGATGTTGCTGCTCTCTTTTCTGATTATGAGGAAACTGAATTGTAGAGAAGTGGTTAAGCCGCTCAACAAAGACGGAGGACAACGACTACAAGGAACTTCGTGCACGTGTTCTCAAAAGTCGTGGGAAGTATAAAGAGAGTGAGTCTATCCTCAATGAGTTACTTGATGCCAACCCTTATTCTGGTCCTTACTGGAATCAGTTAGCCCAAACTCAGCTTTTAAGAAATGACATTAAGGATTCTATCACATCAAGTGAATACTCTATTGCTATCAATCCTGATGATGAAGAAGCCGTCCTCAATAAGGCAAACGGCCTCTTTTCACTTGGTAATTATGAGGAGGCTCTGAAATATTACGAGCGTTATAAGAAACTCTGCCATAATCAAGATACAACTGTCGTTGATGTTACCATCGGACATATACATCTCATGCAGGGCAATGCTTCAGAAGCGCAACGGTACTATCATTTGGCATTAGCAGAAACAAAGAGTAAGAGTCTGACACTCATTCACATTGGTATTTCAACCTTTGACAATGGATATGTGGAATATGCTTACAATATCTTTAGTACGTTATTGCCTGAAATGGATGACGACTGGGACATTGGTTTTGCTTACCTTGCACGTTGTTGCTATGAATTAAAACTAAAAAAAGAATTCAAGATATACTTGCAACAAGCCGTTGAAAAGAAACCCAGAGGAGAGTATTTTGATGCTATCAGACCTTTATCCAGAAGGTACAAGCCCACAAGACTATCCTTATATTAGTATTTTTAAATAAATTGAATTACAATTAATAACATATCATTATGAGTTTTATCACATCCATGCTCGGACATCTCAACTATGGCACCATCTTTATTTTTGATGCTTCTTGAAAGTACAGTTATCCCTGTACCATCAGAATTAGTTGTTGCCCCTGCTGCCTATCATGCTGCTGCTGGCAACCTTGATATATGGCTGGTAATTCTTTTCTCCACTTTAGGAGCAGACGTTGGTGCATCTATAAACTATCTTGCAGGATGGTATCTTGGTCGTCCTATCATCTATAAGTTTGCCAATAGTAAATGGGGACACCTATGCTTGTTGAATCAGGAAAAGGTTGAAAAGAGTGAGAAATACTTTGATGACCATGGAATGGTAGCTACTATCACAGGTCGTCTCTTACCAGGTATACGCCATCTTATCTCCATTCCAGCAGGTTTGGCAAGATGAGCTATTGGAAGTTCTTGCTTTATACCACTATAGGTGCTGCTGCATGGCATAGTATCCTTGCCTTCTTAGGACATTATATGCACTCTTTTGTACCAGAAGATCAGCTCGAAGAGAAGATTTTAGAGTATGGAGAGTATATCAAGTTCGGCTTGATTATTTTGGTTATTCTCGCATGTCTTTATTTCCTTATTAAATGGTATATCAAGAGAAAGAAGAACGATAATAATCAATCAGAACAGGCATAACGCCACATATTGATGATCAACTAAAACTTCTTGTTATGACTTCAAACGAAAAATACATCGAAGATATAGCTAATGAGCAACTTCTTTCGGACAAGAAAGAACAGGAATTAGCAGAAAAGATAAAGATTGGCGACGCAAGAGCCTTAGAGAAACTAACTAAAGCGAACTTGAAGTTTGTTGTTTCCTTGGCACATCAATATCGCAATCGTGGATTGGGAGAAGACGACCTTATCAGCGAGGGAAATATTGGTATGATGTATGCTGCACAGAAGTTTGACGGTTCAAGAGGTGTGCGCTTTGTTGTCTTTGCAGCTCCTTATATCCGTAAGGCGATGGAAGAGGCTATCAAAGAGCAGGCTACACTCTATAAACTCCCTAAAAACGAGACAAGTAAATTTGAACAGAAACGTTCACGTGCCATCTCTATTGACCAGCCAGTACCTGTAGGTAGTAGTAATAATTTCACGCTACAGCATATCCTTGAGAACGAGAATGCAAAGCATGCTGATGAACATCTTAACCAAGAAATCCTCAGTAATGAGATTCAAAAAGGCTTAGATATACTTGATGATCGTGAGAAACATGTTATCACCTATATCTATGGCTTAGCTGGAGCACACTATACTATGGCTGAGATTGCAGAGGATATGGGACTAAAGCGTGAACGTGTACGACAGATTCGTGACAAGGCTTTGCGCAAACTTCATAAGAAGATGAAATAACTGCTGCGCTAAACCGAATGGGGTTCATCGAATAATAATCGTACGAAACCAATCGCGAAGAACACCACCATATTGGTCTTGACTATCAGCACAAAGTACTATAACTTGGCTTCCGTCTGCAAGGCGGGGGCCAAGACACATACCCTCATAATTAGCAAGATTCTGACGAAGCAGCCCCAATGAGGTTTTCCACGCTGCAATCAATGTTTTCTGCATATACGGGCTATCAGTATCAAGCTCTTTTTCTTGGCTGATAGATATAGACTGAGCAGGGTCTACACAATAAATCTTATTCTCTACAAACGAACCGATTTTACTTGAAGTCACTAAGAATTCACGCTCTAAAACAAGCAACTTTCCATCGTCTAAGGCTGTCATTGCTGGTACACCCATTGCATAATTAGATGCAGAAGGATTATTCTCCACTGCATCCATCAAATAGGCATACTGTTCCTGCGGAGCAAAAGACTCATCAAAACTCTGAAAACGAAGCCGATTCTTCACTTGATTCGTTGCATTAGCTTGTTGTCCATCTGTCTTCAATGTACTTTCAGAAGTTGTCCAAAAACGATGAGTCTGAGCATTATAGGTTAAAGCTTCAAAGCTATATGCTGGTGTTGCTGTACTGAAAACAGAAGGTATGGCTAACTCTCTACCCGTCAGTTTACCATTCATGTCATATTCCAAAATTCTATTATCTGCCTCACGAGATATTAACAACGTACTGTCCTTAGGAAAAAAAGCTATTCCCTCTTCATCTTTATTCGCCTCCCCCGACGACTGAAAGCCATCATTCACGACCTCTTTAATATCTCCACTAACAGAATCTATCTCTATACGAAAGAGAAAGAAACCACTTTGTGCAGTCTTATCTGAAACAACAGCATAGCGATTACCCCCCAACCATGTCAATCCACTATAATTCCCCTTTGGAACTGTTCGTTGAAAATGGTGCTGCGGATTAATTCGCACAAGTTGTGGAGTCTGCGCAAAGAGTGTAAATGGAAAACATAAAACAAAGAATATAATAAATTTAAGTTTTAGTATCATAATCATGAATATTTATTTTCAAATCGTCTGACAAACACTTACCAACTTATGTAATCATTGAAATCTTATAATATAGTAAAAGAACTATTAGTAAGTTCCCTTACCCTTTTCAATCTATGTGCGAACGCCCAGCACGAGGCGTGCGGACGCTGAGCACCAATGGTGCGGAGGCCTAACACCACTCAACATAACATCAGAATAAGAATAACGAAGTGGTCGAATCAATCAAACAACAAGCATTTGAATAATTGAACTTTCAATAAGAACGTTCTGAACTAACCTCCTACCATAAAAGAGATATGCGTAGGACCAGTTTCTAAAACCAGCACCTACGCAAATTATTTAGTTATAATTTCGAATCAAGCAAACTTATCCTTCACCTGTAAACTGCTTCAAACGCTGCTCTTCTGAGAGTCGGCAAATAAGCAGTTTACCATCTTGTTCAGCCACAATATAGCCGTCAAGACCTTGGATAACAACCTTTCGTTCCTCTGTTGTATGGATAATACAGTTCTTACTATCAAACAGATGAACATCGTTACCAATAACAGCATTACCGTAAATATCATGCTGTGTCTGAGCAAGCAACGAGCCCCAAGTTCCTAAAGTCACTCCATCCAAAATCTGCAGGACATACAAATATCTCTTCAGCCTTTTCCATAATAGCATAATCGACAGAGATATTCTCACATTCAGGATATACCTCATCAATCACACGTTGCTCATCTGCAGTATCCAAAACATCCATAATACGCTCGAAGATTCTTGCTATACTTGGCTGATAGATACGGAAAGCATTAACAATAGTAGAGGCACTCCAAATAAATATTCCTGCATTCCAGAAAAAGTTATTCTGCTTAATATATTGCTCAGCTGTTGGTAAATCAGGCTTCTCACGGAACTGATCTACACGATAAATCTCACGATTACGTGCTGAAGCAGTTGAAAGATCAGCTTGTATATAGCCATAACCCGTTTCTGGACGTGTTGGTTTCATACCCAAAGTAACCACAGCATCAGTCTCTGCGGTAAACTTCAAGCAGTTAGTGATTACACGCTTGAACTCTGCTTCATTGGTTACAATATGATCACTTGGTGACACCACAATATTAGCCTTTGGGTTTTCTTTCTTGATACGCCAGCTAACGTATGCAATACAAGGTGCTGTATTACGACGACAAGGCTCACTCAATATATGATTCAAAGGAATCTCTGGGAGCTGCTCATGAACCAAAGAAACATACTTTTGGTTCGTGACAACCCACACATTGTCTGAAGGGACAACACTTGCAAAGCGATCATAGGTCAACTGGATAAGTGATCTACCAACCCCTAAAACATCAATAAACTGCTTAGGACAGTCTGCAGTACTCATCGGCCAGAATCTACCGCCTACGCCACCTGCCATAATGACAAGATGATTATCTGTTTGCGCCATAACTATTTATCAAAAAATTAATATGATTGCAAATATACAAATAAAAATGAATAACGACAATTAATAATGTGGCTTTTTCTTTTTTAGTGGTATTAAGTAAGAAGAACTAAGAAAAGAAAGCTATAAAATTAAAAATAAAATAAGCTCAGACTTTGATCTTCAGCAGGCTTCTCTTTAGGGGTTTCGACCTCGTCATGAAACTGAAGAATAAGTTGTTGAGTCAATTGATTACTCTCATTAAGTCGATAAACTCCTTTCCTACTCTTTTCAATAAGAGAGTTGCAAGACTTGCTATTCTTCAAAAGATACGTCTGTACATACTTATGTACATCTTCTTGGTTAAGCGAATTGAAAAGAGAATTACAAGCATTAAAAACATGACGGGAGATTTTCTGTACAGAAAGTCCCTCGCTACCTGCCTCAGCAAGAACCCGTAATATTTCTTTGTCGTATTGCATACAAAAAAGGGAGCCTATACCTTTATCATACAGACTCCCCTCCTGTGTTATAATAATTACTCTAATTAAGCAAGAGCAACCTTTCCATCTTCACCTTTAACTTTACCCTCCTTGAAGAGCCAACCAATACCGAGATAAACCTCCTCTGTGCTAATATTAGCAGCCTTAGCAATCTCAGCAACTGTCAAGGCCTTAGCCTCAGCAGCAAGAGCATTGTAAACATCGCCAGCCTTAAAACCGACATTCTCTGCGTTAATAGCTACAACTGCCTTCTTTGCAGGAGCTTTCTTTGCAGGAGCCTTCTTTGCTGCTTTAGGAGCAGACTTAACTTCTTTCTTTTCTGTCATAGTTTTATACAATTAAAGTATCGTTCAAGCTATCGAATAATTATATATCTGTATTTATCTGCTGAAATAATGCAAACATACAAAAGTACGATTAGTTTTCTTCTGTTGAATGCTATTTATTTGTTGCAAATGTACATCAAATAATCCAAAGTGTCAAATACTTACGACGAAAAGTAACAGATAAAGAATGCTTTAACTCCTTCAGTTACATTTTATTGACATAAGTCAACCAAAAAGAGTGTTATGCCTTCAAATCTAACTTGATTTCCAACTCGTCCAACTGCTTCTGATCGATAAACGAAGGAGCATCCAACATGACATCACGTCCACTATTATTCTTTGGGAACGCGATACAATCACGGATTGAATCGAGACCAGCCATAATGCTAACAAAGCGATCAAGACCGAAAGCAAGACCTGCGTGAGGTGGTGCACCATACTTAAATGCATTCATCAAGAAGCCAAACTGTGCCTTAGCACTCTCTGGTGTGAAGCCGAGAACCTCAAACATCTTCTCCTGCAACTGTGTATCATGAATACGAAGTGAGCCACCACCAACTTCAATACCATTGCATACAAAGTCGTATGCCTTTGCACGAACCTGCTCCGGATGCTCATCCAACAACTGAATATCATCTGGGTGAGGCATTGTAAATGGATGGTGAGTAGCCATCAAACGCTGCTCTTCATCACTCCACTCAAACAATGGGAAGTCAACAATCCAAAGACACTTAAATACATTCTTATCGCGAAGACCCTAAACGATCACCCATCTCAAGACGTAGAGAACAGAGTTGAACACGTGTCTTTCTAACATTGTCACCAGAAAGAATCAACACAAGGTCGCCATCCTTAGCACCCTGTTGTTTCCTTAACTTTCAGCAACTGCTCTTCTGTATAGAACTTATCGATAGAACTCTTAACAGTACCATCTGCATTGTACTTGATAAATACAAGTCCCTGAGCACCCACCTGAGGACGCTTAACAAAATCGGTCAATTCGTTGAGTTGCTTGCGGCTATATTCAGCACAACCAGGAACAACAATACCACCAATATAAGCAGCCTTGTCAAATACAGAGAAAGAACCTGTACCCTTCAAGTCGTCCATCAACTCTACGAATTCCATGCCAAAACGTAAGTCTGGCTTATCAGAACCAAAACGCTTCATAGCATCGTGCCATTTCATCTGCTCCAACTTAGGAAGCTCTACACCGCGAATCTCACGGAAAAGATGACGTGCCATCTCCTCAAACAGATTGATAACATCATCCTGATCAACGAATGACATCTCACAGTCTATCTGTGTAAACTCTGGCTGACGGTCGGCGCGTAAGTCCTCATCACGGAAACACTTAGCAATCTGGAAGTAACGATCAAAACCCGCAACCATCAACAACTGCTTCAATGTCTGTGGACTCTGTGGGAGTGCATAGAACTGACCTGGTTCATACGTGATGGTACAACGAAGTCGCGTGCACCCTCTGGTGTTGAACCAATGAGGATAGGTGTCTCAACTTCCATAAACTGTGCAGCATCGAGGAAGTTACGAATAAGAATCGTCATGCGGTGACGTAATTCCATGTTCTTGCGCACTGCCTCACGACGAAGGTCTAAATAGCGATATTTCATACGGAGGTCATCACCACCATCTGTGTTATCTTCAATTGTAAAAGGAGGAGTCTCAGAACTGCTAAGTACCTTCAATTCCTTGGCAATAATTTCTATATCACCTGTTGGAATCTTGCTATTCTTACTCTGACGCTCATTGACAACACCCTTAACTTGGATGCAGTATTCACGTCCTAACTTGTTAGCTTCGCCACAAAGGTCTGCATTATCGGCCTCATTGAAAACTAACTGGGTAATACCATAGCGATCACGAAGGTCGACAAAAGTCATACCTCCCATTTTACGTGCGCGCTGTACCCATCCAGCGAGGGTCACTTCCTTGCCTGCATCCGAAAGGCGCAGCTCTCCACAAGTATTTGTTCTATACATATCTTATTATATGTTTATTATATTTTCGCTTCTGCAATTATTCCCCAAAAAGGGAAAATCAAACGTAATTGTTTGGTTTTGATAATCTCCTGCAAAGATACGAACTTTAAATTAAAAATGGGAAACACCTTATAAAAAAATATAAAGAAAGTTCTGTGGAATTATTGTTAAGTCTGCTATATGAAAGGCGTTAAAAATAACAATATCTCCTTAATTATTGTGAAATTTTAATGAAACTATAAACTTTCTCATTACTTTTGCATCGAACTTAATAAATATCAATTAAACAAAGACGACATGAAAAAGTTCTTATTAATGACAGTGATGTTAGTTTTCGGACTGACATTTGCAGTAGCACAGAATCAGGCAGAAATTAAATTTGATAAGGTAACTTACGACTTCGGTACTTTCTCTGACGACAACCCAGTGCATAAAACAACATTCACATTCACCAAATGTTGGCAAAGCTCCATTGGTGATTAATCAGATTGTTGCAAGTTGTGGTTGTACTATACCAAGCTATGATAAGAAACCGATTGCACCAGGTCAGAAAGGTACGATTGACGTGACTTACAACGGAACTGGTAAGTTCCCTGGACACTTCAAGAAGAGTATTACCGTACGAACAAATGGAAAAGTAGAGATGACCCGACTATATATAGAAGGTGTCATGACTGGTAAATAAAACAACAAATTAAAATAATAGAGCCAACTTTTACGCATCTGTAAAAGTTGGCTCTATTGTTTTGTAAACACTGAACGACTAAGTGTTTTGTAATAAAAATTCACAAGTCCTATTTATATTGATGCTTAATTGCATTCGAATTAAGCACCAATTGGCTTCTAAAAGATGCCCTTTTGGAGTCTAACTAACGCCCTTTTGAACCCTTATTAAGCACCTTTAACAACACAACTTTACAATAAACTGATATACTGATAGTTACAAAGTCGATGAAAAGACGAACTTTCTTAGTCTTTTAAGAGTAAATTACCCTAATCGTTGTAAAGTATTTTCACCACTTAATCTTCATCTGGAGTATGAAGAATAATACTTGTGGCACCAATCGTAAAGAGCGTACCGCCTTCAATAACACGACGCTCACGGTCGCCAAGAATCACATTGTCAACAAACGTACCCGTATAAGAAGGACCATCACGCAACACATATTGCAATTTACCATGCTTATTCTTACTAACAGTAATAGAGCAGTGCGTCATGTCAACACTTGGGTCAACCGTCTCAATCGGACAGTTAATTGGATTTCCCTTCATATAACGTCCGATAACATTTTCACCCATCTGTAGAGGAATTACTTGGCGGAAATGAAAGACGTTCTCAATCACATGAAGAGAACCATACTTGTTCTCTGCTTCTTCATCTGCTGGAGCATCATTTTCCTCTTTTTGTGTCTTACGAAGTTTAGAAACTCCTATACGGATTCCAAACTCTTTACTACACTGAGGACACTGAAAGACAAGACGTTGTCCAGACTTATATTTTGTTTCGTCGAAAGTTATGAAGTTATCACACTTCGGACATCTTACACGCTTCATATAATAAAAGTAATTTTAATAAAAATGCCCCTCACCTCAGACGAGGATAAAGAGGCTCTCATGGAGAAACATACAAGGCTAAACATAAATAAGCAATGAAAAGCCTTCTCTCTAAACTTTATTGTATTGGATTCTATAAGCAAAAAGTAAACGAGTCATTTCCTTTGCAGGCATTAGAGTCAGTCTTACTTTCCTATCTCTATCACCCAAGCTTCCTTAAATTCAGTAGTTTTATTGATAAACTTCATCTTTTCATAAGCTTCCTTCTGACTTGAGAAATAGCCATAAAGAACCTTTATGCTTTCAGAACCCTCATAAACTCGAGCATCAGTAAGTCCGCTCTTGTGCAACTGATGAACAAAGCACGCGCATTACTCTCTGTTACGTGGCTTGCCATAACAATTGCCCAATAATGAGAAGAAATAGTAGGAGTTGTCTGTTGGGACTTTACATCTGATATCTGACTTGTTGGTGTTAATGTAGTAAGTTGCTTAGTAGCATTTGATGTATCGTCAGAATCGAAGATATTATAAAGGACTCCACTCTTGATTTGCTGCTTATCACTTACACCCTTACGATTAGAACCAGGGAAAGCAACAAGGAAGACCGCAGTAAGGAAGACTGCAGCTGCAGCTGTATTGCGCACTGCACGCATACTGATACTGAGGCGTTTGTTTGCTGTATCAGAGTCATCAACAAAGACTAAACCCTGCTTTTGCGTCTTAACCTCTATCGTTGTAGGTGCAGACTGCTTTTCTGCAACAAACTTAGTGAAGTTAAAGCTACTCAAACCATAATACAATGGCGTAAGAATTCCACTTTCAAAAGGTTCGAATTCTAAGTTACCATCGCTATTTCTTGAAAGACTTCCAAGATCATTTAGTTCAAATAAGCCCTCTTCATCTAATGTTTGATAAATCTCATCAACCTCATTCTCTATCTGTCGCAAAGCTTCAGGATAGCTTAAATCGTAGGCATCTACGTAAGATTGCGCCAACAAAGAGTCATTCATTTTAAGCTGTGCATTAAAGCCAAGCGTACGATAAGGTGGCAGGAACAAGCCATCCTGCTCATCATATCTTGCTGAAACATGATGGGCAACAAAGCCACCTAAGCCTGGGACAATGACACAGTCATTCTCCAACAGAAGGATCTCTATATGTCGGTCGAGTTTTATCACGTTTGCAAATTTAATTATTTTATTTGGATGTGGCAAGTCCCCAACGTTAAATTCTTATTTGAATAATGAAAAAGGAAATAATCCTTCCGATAATCGATAAAACTTACTATCTTTGCAATAAGAACTAAAAATTAAATTTATGGAGTTTATTAAGACAGAAATTGATGGTGTTTGGATTATCGAGCCTAAGGTGTTCAATGACGATAGAGGCTATTTCTCGAGTCTTTCAAGCAGGCTGAATTCGACAAACACATTGGTTATCATGTTGATTTCATACAGGACAACGAGTCTAAATCAAGCTATGGTGTTCTGCGTGGATTACATTATCAAGAGGGCGATACCGCACAAGCTAAGCTGGTGCGTGTCATCAAGGGTAAGGTAGTTGACGTTGCCGTTGACCTTCGCAAGAGCTCACCTACATTCGGCAAGTATGTTATGGTTGAACTGTCTGAGGACAACAAGCGTCAGTTCTTCGTACCACGTGGCTTTGCACATGGTTTCCTTGTTCTTTCTGACGAGGCTATCTTTACTTATAAGGTAGATAATGTCTACTCTCCACAGACAGAGGCGAGCCTCCGCTGGAATGATGAAACTGTAGGTGTTAAGTGGCCTATCGACGTGAAGGATGTCGTACTTTCAGACAAAGACCTTAATAAGGGATTGGCTTTGAAGGACGTAAAGGTATTTGAATAAACACCAGAATATTTTACAATATTGGCCGCAGTAATCATGCGTCTGACATAACAAATTTATTTACGAACGTACTATCGTTGCGTTCGACTATGTATCAGTAAAGATGAAACAGAAGTTATTTGTTTGCATATTAACATTACTGGTTCTTTTGACAGCTTGTCGCAATCGTGGAGCTGATTATCAACAGCAAAACGAGGACAAGCAAGCAAAAGAGATGTTGCAGGGTTTATGGACCAATGGCGAGAACAGTGACCCTGCCATGTTGGTAAAGGGAGATAGTATCTTCTACCCAGACTCTGCAAGTATGCCAGTACGCTTCTGGATTTATCAAGATACAATCTACCTGCAAGGTCAAAACATTCATGGCTATAAAATAGAAAAGCAGGCGGCACACCTACTGAAATTTGCCAACCAAAATGGTGATGAAGTAAAGTTGATAAAGAGTAATGATAAATCACTCTATTCAGCCTTTAACTATCATGTATATGCTATGAACACCTTCTTGGAGCAGTCACAAGATACCGTTATCCGTACAGACTTAGGTTATTTCCAAAGTAAAGTTCATGTACAAACGACCTCTGACAAGGTGGTTAAATCGACTTATAACGATAACGGAGTAGAAGTTGACAACATCTATCTTGATAATGTTGCGTCCTTGCGATTGTACAATCATGGTACACCTGTCTTTGCACATGACTTCCGCAAGCAGGAGTTCCAATCGCTTATCCCTAAGAGTTTTCTCTCTCGCAGCATTTTACGCAAGATGTATTTTACTCATGCTGATGCCAAAGCCCTCTACTACTATGTCATTATCGGAATCCCTGATGCCGACACAACATACGTTATCGAACTGAGAGTGACACCTGACGGAAGAATGAGTAAGAAGTTAAGGTAATATTGATTATCACTGACAGATAATCAAAAGAAAAACAAATACATATCCGCACTTAGTTACGTTTGTGATTAAGTGCGGCTTTTTTATATAACCTAATTAAACCCAAATCGATTATTAGACCACAATATGTATAATTCTTATTACTATGGTATTACTTCCTAATCACAAAGAAACTCATGCCAATCAGATAACTTTTGAACACTTCTTGACGATAAGTTGCCTTTATCCTTACCATAAACTTGTTTGGTGTTAAGCCTCCGCACGTATAGTGTTAAGCCTCCGCACCACATGTGCGGAGCACCCGCACAATAAGAGAAAAATGTATATAAGTTCGTCTATTACTATCTATTTCACACGAATATACTGATAAAAAGACATGTACATGATGTGTTTATCGTAAGTTACTCAGATTTTATCAAGAATTAGCAACATTGTTCGAAAGTAATTATTATATTTGTATCTGTTTTAATACCTAAAGTATAAGATGCAGGTCTGAAAGCAAACAGATTCTTATCCATACAAAACTGATGTATTAAGAAATCTTGCTAACTTCCCACCTTATTCAATAATAAAGTCAAAGACTATCATACTCTTGATATATAAAACAAACACATGGACATACTGTCACACTTTAGAACAATAGAAGAACTAACTAAAACACTCTCACGCGAACAAAGACTACTGAGTGAGATGTTTGAAAAGCGAAAGCTGATAAAAAGTTCCCCAAAGGAATAGCACTGGAGTTAGTCGGCGGAAACGAGAGCCGACTAAGTAGGCTCATTGACTATGGTGTAGTAGTAGAAACTGGCAATTCTCTTGAAATAGAGAGCGACTATCTTAATTTCTTCGAGGAGGTACTGAATGTGAATGAGGAAATAAGTGTGTTAAGTGTGCAGGAATGTATCAACACACTAAAGGAGCATATCACTTATTTCCTACAAGAGACAAACGTAAATCGGAAGGCTGGCTACCAAGATAGTGTACGCCAACTCTTGAAGAAGACTGGCTTTAGGACGTTGAAAAATGTGGTGGACTTGAAACGAAACATGGACAACACCTATAAGCAAGAACCAAACTATCTCAACAAGAAAACGAAACTCCAGAATCTTGATGAGAAAAGTCATAGCATACGTTCGATGATACGTGAATGTGAAAAGCTAATGGACAATGAGCAAGCTTTCTTCATTATGGCTAATGACCCACACATGGCTAAGACTTGTAGCAATGTAAGACACGATTTCGTTGAAGCCTATCATGCACTGATGGAGATAGATAGACAGATTATTGTCTATATCAATCAAATAGACCAACAGAACCAGCTTTACAAGAAGATACGCAAATTAAAGTATCTGAAAGACCAAGTTCTCATCAAGACAGAAACTAATATTACACAAGTATTAGAAGATAACAATCCGCTATGGATGGAGTCTCGGCAATATAGTAAGATTCGTCTTTCATTGGAGGCATTAAGAGAAAATGATGAGATAACAAAGGTTTTAAGGAGAATAGCAGAACGTAATGGTATACAAAAGACGTCACGAACAGAGGCAGAGCCACTTACAAAGGAAGACTTACAAGAGCAAGTACAACTTCTGAAAGAGATTGACCCTACTGAAGTGTGGAATGCCTTTGCTGCATCAAGCTACAATCTCTTTGAGTTTATCCTCAGATACAACTATACGACAAAACGTGAAATAGAAGATCATGCAACCCTCTTTTGTCAACTTGTCATCCTACACCCCGATGAATGTAAAATGACAGGAGAATACGCAACTTACCAAAACATTGAATATCCAATCATCTATGCGAAATAACACTCAACGAATATATGAACGATTAATCCGCGGAGAATTCCTCTCTGTTGACAGTTCTGACAACTCTATCCGCCATCTATACGATGACTTAGAAGAGAACTTTGAGGATTATGCAGACTACTTTAAAGAAGTTGGTCTACAATTAGAACAAGGCAATGGTTACTTCTACTTCTCTCGTATAGGGGAAGGAAAACAAGCTATAGAACAGAAAGTTAGAGAGTTTCTCTAAGTGGCTTGATTATCTTGACTTTCTTAAATGCTATAACCAAGCATTCTCTGCAGGCTACCAATTTCGTAAAGGACATCTGATAGAACAAATCAGTTTAGATATTGAATTGAAGGAAAAAGCTAACCACCTGTTTAAGAAGTATGGCGCAGGCTCAAATCAAGAGATAGTGAACAAGCTATTCCAAGAGATGCAAAACATGGGGTTTGCTGAATGTGTCAATATTCAAGATGAGACTTTTAAGATAACCTCTGCATTCCGTTATGCTGAGGAATTGGTTAACATGATTCAAATAGCTAACGAAGATGAAATACCTGAATAGAATCATATTTATCAATAGTGCTAATATTCCATACGCTGAAATATCAGTAGATGGTAACGTGCACTTTACGGGAACACAGGGCGTAGGAAAGAGTACTGTACTAAGAGCACTACTATTCTTCTACAATGCCGACAAGCATAAGTTGGGTATTCAACAAGGCCAGAAGTCGTTTGATGAGTTCTATTTCCGCCAATCTAATTCGCATATCCTTTATGAGGTAATGCGTGATAATGGAGCATATACCATATTAGTCAACCGATACCAAGGACGTGCTTCTTGGCGCTTTATTGATGCACCATACCAAAGGGAGTGGCTCATTGATAATGATAAACAGGTATTAAGTGACTGGGTCAAGATACGTGAACGTATTGATAAGAATGTGAGTGTGTCAGCAAGAATCGACTCTGGGGTAATGTTTAAGGACATTATCTTTGGTAACACACACGACCACAAGTTTACTCGCTATGCCTTAGTACAGAGTTCTCACTATCAAAATATACCCCGAAGTATTCAAAATGTATTCCTTAACACGAAGTTGGATGCTGACTTTGTGAAGAATACTATCATCCAGTCAATGGCTGACGAAGACCACCCTATTGATTTACAAACGTACAGAAGACTGGTAACAGACTTTGAAAGGGAATACGATGAAATAGACTGTTGGTTCCGACAGACACGTGACGGAATTTATCCCGTACGCCAGCAAGCACTGAAAATAGCTGAACAGGGTCGTAAGATAGTTGCGTTTGATCAGCAACTACTTGATGTATGGCACATGCTGAACTATGTTGTAGCGGACGATGAACAACAAATACCACTATTGGAAGTAAACTTGTAGATGTAAGAAACAATATTGAGAAAGAAAGTAAACGTCAGAAAGAACTTAAAGCAGACTATGACAAAGAAAAAGATGGTCTCAATCAAGACCTTGGTGGGAAAAATAGTAAACTGAAAGAGATAGCCGAGAAACGAAAGTATTTTGATGCTATCAACATAAAAGAAAAGGTTGCTCTTAACGCTCGTGAGAAGTCATTAAAGTATGAGACAGCTGAGAAACAAATGCTATTGGACGATTTACTCAAAACGAATGCGTCAATAGCAGAGAAGTATAATATCGCCAAAGCGAAACTTGAAAATGCTCATCAAGCATCTATCAATAGGCTGAGAGAGACTTTATACACAAAGCAAACAGAGCTACAACAAGAACGTAATCGCTATGAAGAAGAGCGTTCTAAGAACAGAAACCTGGTTATGAATGCGTATCGTGCTTGGTCACTCGAATCCAAAGAACGTCTTCACAGTCTTACTGCTGAACAGTATAGAGCTGATAGTAGACTTAAAGAACTGCGCCAATGGCACCCAAAAGAGGATGACATCAAACTGGTAAAGGAGCAACTGGTGCAATTAGATATCAAAGAAAAGGCTAATGAAGCACAGCAGACAACTGTTAGAATTCAAATAGAAAAGCTGACTAACGAATTCGAAATGAAAGAGGCAGAGTTGAAACAGGTCTCTTTGCTGGAACAAAAACGATTGGAGAACGATCGTACAATATGCCGTAATGAGATTGCAAGAATCAACGACTTACTGTCACATCTGGATGATTCACTGTATCATTGGTTGTGTGAGAATGCTGAAGGGTGGGAAGATACGATTGGAAAAGTTGTAGATGAAGAACGAATACTCTACGCCCAAGGACTTGAACCAACATTAGACAATAAAACAGACAACCTATTTGGAGTAAAGCTCAACTTGGAAAATATTGAGCCTACCCATCGTACTCCTGATGAGTATCGAGCAGAGAAGAAGAAATTAGAAGAGCAACTTCAACTTTTGAATAGACAGTTATCACAACTACCAGTAACCCTCCAAGAGGAAATATCTAAACTTGGTAAGAAGTATGGTAACCTACTTAAACCATTGCGTCAGGAGGCTACTCAGTTAAGAGTGGAGGCTGAACAAATACCTACCAAGAGACAGAACCTGCAGAACCAACGGCATAAATTAGAGATGGAAGAGCAGGAAATAATCTCAAGCGAACAAGAGTTACGTATGCGTGCATTCAATGATGCCACTCTTAAAGTTGATGCTGAGAAAGAAAGACAAGCTAAGAATGATGCTAAGAACGAAAAGGACTTGAAGGAACTTGATGCTGCTTTCAACAGATCTGTAAAGGCACTTAATAATGAACTTAATGCCTTTCAAGAGCAACAAAAGACTGAAGCTGAATTGCATAATCAGGAATTTGAAAATCAAAAAGCTCAACTTGACAAGCAACAGAAAGCTGAGCTTGAAGGCAAGGGAGTAGATATCAGACTATTGAACGAATATCGCAAAGCACTTGATGAGCTTAACAAGCTACTTCAACAGATAGAAACAGACCGCAATGACGTAATCAAATACGAAGATGCGGTGGCCACTCTCTTCTCCAAAGAGGCTGATATTAGAAACAATATAAAGGAGATTGGGCAGCGACTTATTATGTTGCAACAACGCTACGAAGACAAACGAATGCGCATAGAAAAGAAGAAGCAAGCATTTGAAGACCAACAGAGAGCGATCCAAAAAGACCTCGCTCATAGACGAGATGGACTAAATCAATATCATCAAGTTATAGAAAATGAACACTTAGTATCCAACGATTATCTCGCTGATAATAAGGTAAAGTCTACACATTTAGACTGTCTACAGCTAATAAGTCAGCTGAGAGGCACCATTAATCAGAAACGAGAAGCCATTGAGATACTAAAAGGAACAGTCGTAAACTTCAATCGTAACTTTAAGCCTCAGAATGCTTTTCACTTCAACACAATGCCTATCACAGACGCAGATTATATGCAGATTGCAGTTGACTTACAAGAGTTTATCGACAATAATAAGATAGAAGAGTATCGAAGACGTACCAGTGAACATTATAAAGACATCTTAGGACGTATTTCAACTGAGGTCGGCGCATTGATGAAACGTAGATCAGATGTGGATGGAGTAATCCTTGACATCAATCGAGACTTTGTTGAGAAGAACTTTGCAGGAGTCATTAAAAGTATAGAATTAAGAGCAAATGAGTCGTCAGACAAGCTTATGCAGTTGCTTATATCCATTCATAATTACTGCATAGAGAATGCTCTTTCTATAGGAGAACTTAACCTCTTCTCAAGTGATAATCGTGATGAAGTAAACCGAAAGGTTGTAGACTATCTGAAAAGCTTATCTCATCAGTTACAGAACGAGCCAAATCGTAACATCGTATCATTGGGTGATGCCTTCCGTTTACAGTTCCGTGTAAAGGAGAACGACAATGATACAAGCTGGGTAGAACGCATTAATAACGTTGGTTCAGACGGAACAGACATCTTAGTGAAGGCAATGGTTAACATCATGCTTATCAACGTATTCAAGAAGAAGGCAGCCCGTAAGAGTGGTGATTTCATCGTCCATTGTATGATGGATGAGATTGGTCGTCTACATCCAAACAATATTAAAGGCATCTTACAGTTTGCTAACTCACGTAATATCCAGCTAATAAACAGTTCACCAACATCCTATAATCCGTACGATTACCGGTACACCTACCTACTAAGCAAGCATGGTGTAAAGACGAAAGTTGAGAAACTTTTAAAAAGAATATAACATCGAAAGACTATGGCAGTAAGTGCATCTATACAAGCGTTAATAGCTGGTGAGACCGTTGCTGGCTCAAGGATAAGTAATAGACTACTGACAGAACTTATCCAGGAAGGTCTATTGCAAATCATTATACATGGGTCGAGAAAATCGTATCGTGCCAACAATATCGAAGCATTAAAAAGGTTTCTTATTGATAAAGATGAGAACTATCGGATATTAGATGTCGGTAATTCCGAGTCAAGAAGTTCAATGGCAAGCGAGACAGGAAACTCTAAACTCGTGACTATACGTTCGTGTCCAGGGATTCCCAGTGAAATACGTATGAGCCGATTGAATGTCGATTGAATGAAAGAACTATTTATCATCAATCCACAAGAAGGATGTTTCTTTTTTGTTTCTGATTGGAAAACATTTACAATTCCAGACAACGTGATTATCATTGGAATTGAGAATATGGAGAATTTCAGAAAAGTTCGTCAACAAAGACTCTTCTTCGATGAGTACCTACATAAACATGGACATTCACAAAAAGTACTGTTCGTCTCACGCTATCCACAATCAACTGATCTTAGAGAATGGCTGGCATCTATCCCCAATCCATATATCCACTTTGGCGACTTTGATTTGGCTGGTATTCATATATTCCTGTCTGAATTTCAGAAGCATTTAGGCACAGAACGCACATCTTTCTTAATCCCAGAAGATATCTCCTCGCGGTTAAGATGTGGCTCAACAAGACGTTATAACGAACAATATGCTCGTTATAAGAATATTAAATCAGATAGAATAGAGATCCAACAATTGATAGACCTCATTCATCATGAGCGTAAGGGCTATGATCAAGAGGGTTACATTTCTCAACAATAAGGACTTACGACACAAAGAGAGCAACCTATCCAAAGATCTTACTTACCAATACAGAAGTGCTTAAATATATTTCCAAGCACTTCATGTGGGGTAATCTGCCCACCTGTTATATCAGCGAGTTGATGAAGACAGATGCGTAAGTCTTCACTTACAAGGTCACCACTAAGTCCAAAGTCGAGAGCTTCTATGACACGTAAGATAGATTCGTCAGCATGCGTTAATGCCTCGTAATGACGCGCAGAAGTAATGATAACACTATTTCTCACTTATCTCAGGGATATCAGCAGCTTCATAAATAGCCTCCTCCAAAGCCTTAATATTTTTGCTTTAACTTTGCTGATATAAAGATAGTTGGCAATTCATCATTTAGCAGTTTTCGCTCTGTTTCTTTACTATCTATTTTTATTAAAGATAGCTATCAAATGCTTACCTTTCGCCAAACGCTGCATTTCAGCACATTCTTCTGCCGTTGGCTGCTCATCAACTACCCATAAGACAATGGCAGCCTCATCCATCTTTTGATAAGCACGCTCAATACCTAACTTTTCAATTTGGTCTTCAGTGTGACGAATACCAGCTGTGTCTATGAAACGGAAGGTGACACCTTTGATTTCTGTTGTATCTTCAATGACATCGCGTGTTGTACCATGAATATCTGAAACAATAGCTTTCTCCTCATGAAGAAGACAATTCAACAGAGTCGACTTACCCACGTTCGTCTTACCAACAATGGCAACAGGCACACCTTTCTTCAAAGCCTTACCCGTCTCAAAGGAATCTGTGAGGAGTTTTATCTTATGATGTATCGTCTCAGCCAAAGCTTTTAGTTCTGTACGATCAGCAAACTCAAGTTCCTCATGATCGGAGAAATCAAGTTCTAACTCCAATAAAGAAGTCATTTTCAAAAGCTGTTCACGTAAGAGTGAAAGCTCTGAACTAAAATGACCCTTCAACTGGCTCAATGCCACTTGATGCGTTGCACGATTAGAAGCAGCAATGAGGTCGGCAACAGCTTCCGCCTGACTAAGGTCCATCTTGCCGTTCATATAAGCTCGCTGTGTGTACTCTCCCGGCTGAGCCTGACGACAACCAGCATCAATAAGTGCCTTTACAACCTGATTAAGAATATAAGCAGAACCATGACAAGATATCTCAGTACTGTTCTCACCCGTATAGCTATGAGGAGCACGGAAGACACTAACCAGAACATCATCAATGGTATTTCCCTCCTTGTCAAGGATTTCACCATAATGCAAGGTGTTCCCTTTCGCATCTGTTAAATGCTTTCCACGAACACCATGAAAGACTTTGTCTGTCACTTCTATCGCCTTCTCACCACTCACACGGATGACACCTATAGCTCCACCAGGCTGAGTAGCAAGACTACACACTGTATCAGATGCTGATAAAAATATACCCTTTGAATTCATTTTACTATTGTTATATATCTATATCGAGTAAGAGAGGGACATTACATGAGCCTTCCACATCCTGTAATGGATAGCAGTCAACAACCTTACTGATTAATTGTTTGCTAATGAGAAACAAGTCTATTCTATACCCTTTCTTATTCTTTCTATAGTCAGACCCGAACGGGAAATAAGTAAATCCCTCACTTTTAGTGCTGGGATATAGGTAACGATAGACATCAATCAACTGTTCTTCTTGAACAAACCTTCCAATCTCTGCACGTTCTTCTTTACTAAAACAAGCTAAAGAAGTGTTTATAACAGCCTTATCCCAAGCATCTATATCTTGCTGCACAACATTGAAATCACCACATATAACACATGGCTTATTTTGCTGTAATTGGTGAATAAGACTTTGAAAACATTTATACCAATGGTGTCTATTATCTCTTGTTGTTGCTGTTGCCCCTGCATAAGGAACATAAACACATACAACATAAATCTCCTTTAACTCTGTAACAATGACATTCCCTTTGTCGTAATATACATTAAAGTTATCATATGTAACAGCTATGAGAGAACTTGATTTTGACAGAAGAGCAGTACCTAAATGTGCAAAGTCTGTTGACTCATTCCAATACTGTCGATAGCCTTTAAAGTCAAAATTGGCATATCGCACTCTTATTTTAGTTTCTTGTAGACATACGATATCAGGAGTACAGCTTTCCAACATCTTCTGAAGATTTGGTAAAGCTGTCCTAATACCAAAAGTATTCCAAGAAATTATCTTCATAAAGAGTCCTATATTCTCTCCAACACCTTCTCTATCAAGCCATCAATAGTATTCTTATAGCTTGCATTTGCTTCTTTTGCAAGGCGGTTGGCAATAACCATACAAACCGTTACAGCCTTATGTCCCATAAGAGTAGCAAGACCAGCAAGAGCCGATGACTCCATCTCGAAGTTGGTTACCTGCATACCATTATAAGAGAAATTTTCAATCTTTTCATTCAATTTAGGGTCCTGCAATGGCAAACGAAGCTCACGTCCCTGTGGTCCCGAAGAAACCTCCACAAGCAATCGTAACACCACGTACCATATCATCTGCAGCGATAGTGTTAAGCAATTCCTTGTCAGCACAAGCCACATAAGGATTACCCAACTGCGAATCCCATTCAACCTGCTTCTTGAATTCCGCTTCAAATTCAAGGTCAGAAGCCTGATTACGACCTGCATAGAAGTTTAACAAGCCATCGAAACCAATACTCTTGGCAGATGCAATGTAAGTACCAACAGGTGTGTAAGGCTGCAATCCACCACAAGTACCAATTCGTACGAGTGTCAACTGACGCAACTGCTCATTCTCTGTACGTGTCTTGAAATCAATATTAGCAAGCGCATCTAATTCGTTTAAAACGATATCAATATTGTCACAGCCAATACCTGTACTTAAAACCGTAATTTCTCTTTCCCTTGAAAGTACCTGTGATAGCACAGAACTCACGATTAGAAACCTCACATTCTTTTATTCTCAAAGTGTGAAGCAACGAGTGCAACACGACCAGGGTCACCAACAAGTATAACTTTATCAGCAAGATTCTCTGGCTTCAAGTGCAAGTGGAAGATACTTCCATCCTCATTTATAATCAGTTCTGAAGGGGCAAAATATTTCTTCTCCATAGTCGAAAGTTGATTTGGTAATATTGTGATTGATCATGTTTGAAAAACAAAGGTAAGCATAAAAGCAGAGAAAACCAAACGTTGTAAAGGAAAAAACACATCGGTAGGAAGCCTTACAAAAAGGGCTAATAACATAGTTTCCGCCCCAAAAAGGAGATATATAACATCGCAATTAAGCATCAGCACCAATGGTGCGGAGCGTCAGCACCATTAGTGCTGAGCATTAACACCATTGGTGCTTACCTACAAAACAAGGCTTAACGAGCCCCAATATAGCAAAAGAAAACGATGAGATAAAGGACATTACCTTATGAAACAAGCCACTAACAACTAACATATAAGATATTTGCTTACCATACAACATTATAAAGAAAATTATCTTTTAAAATTACGATGGGAATTAAATGTTTTTCTTATCTTTGCAAAAATAACAAACTAATGCACGATGAACAGAACCAACAAAGTATTACTCATTTATACAGGCGGTACCATTGGTATGGGACACAACCAACGGACAGGTGCATTGGAGCCATTAGACTTCAACCATCTTGTTGATAACGTTCCCGAGTTCAAACTAATCCCTACGGAGGTTGACACCTATCAGTTCGACCCTCCTATCGACTCTTCTGACATGTCGCCAGTGCGATGGAAGCAGTTGGTGAAAGTTATTTCAGACCGATATGATGAGTATGATGGTTTTGTTGTTTTGCATGGTACAGACACGATGTCTTACACAGCCTCTGCCTTGTCATTTATGTTTGAAAACCTCACAAAGCCAATCATCCTTACTGGTTCACAACTTCCAATAGGTCAGTTACGTACGGACGGTAAGGAAAACCTCATGACAAGTCTTGAATTAGCATCTGCTCATCACTTGGATGGCACGCCAATGGTACCAGAGGTTTGTATCTACTTTAGCGGTCATCTCCTACGAGGCAACCGCTCAACGAAGCAGAATGCAGACGAGTTTAATGCGTTTGACACTTTTAATTATCCTCATCTCTGCGAGGCTGGTGTCAACTTCAACTTTAAAGAACACAGTATATTAAAGCCAGACTTTACGAAGCCAATGGTACCACACTTCGAGTTGGATAACAATGTGATTATCTTCTCTCTCTTCCCTGGTATTGAGGAGCATTTGATTCATCACATGTTTGATGCACCAGAGTTGAGAAGTATTGTCATGCGTTCATACGGAAGTGGTAATGCTCCACAGCAACCTTGGCTTATGAACATACTTCGTAAGGTTTCAGAACGTGACGTTATTGTGGTTAATATCAGTCAGTGTATAAGCGGACAAGTTGAGATGAATCGTTACGATACGGGTTATCAACTCAAGGACACTGGTGTTATTAGCGGTTATGATAGTACGGTTGAAGCTGCTGTAACAAAGTTGATGTATCTGCAAGCTAAGTACAACGACACCGAAACAATTCGCAAATATATGAACCAGTCGATTGCAGGTGAAATCACTATCTATAATTGATAGACTACTGCAAACGACTTGATAGAAAAACAAAACAGCCCAATATTTCCCACTCTTCCTACAAATCAACATGCATTGAAAGGAAGAATAAAAGGAAATATTGGGCTGAATATGTTTGTTAGAACTTATTGCAACGCTCGAAGAAACCAATTTCTTCAAGTTCTTTCTTCATGCGTGCCTCTTCTTCATCTGTCATATTCTGGAAAGGGAACACGGTTAGGGACCAAGGTCAAAACCCATCAACTTCATGATGCGCTTACCACCAACGATATTGCCACGGAAGTGACAAATAACATTGATAACCTCTTGTGAGAAGTTTTGTTTCTCACGTGCTGTTTCAATATCACCCTTGTTCCATGCCTCGATGATACCTGTCAGCTCACGACCATTATAGTTGGTTGTGCCGCCAATACCACCCTTCGCACCGCCTTGAGCCAAACTTGGGAGAATCGTTTCATCCTGTCCATGCAGCATATCAAACTTACCATCCTTGTAAAGACGGCACTGGTTGTACTCATAAAGACTCTCGAAGGTGTACTTAATACCTGCAAAGTTAGGGATACGACCATCGACTGCTTTCAAGAGTTCGAGCATAGATAAGAATGCACCATTGAATGCTGGGATGTGGTAGTAGTAGAAAGGAAGAGAGGGAGCTGCGGCTGCAATCGTCTCACAATACTTCACTAACTCCTCGATACGACCAATCTTTGGGAATGGAGGAGCCATAGCTCCGATACCCCATGCACCAATCTTCTCTGCATGTTCTGCCAAGCGTACGCTCTCACGCAAGCAACAACTGCCTACATGTACGATAACCTTGAAACCCTCTGGTGCAGCCTGCATCCAGCGTTCTGCCAACTGCATACGCTCCTCAGTTGTGAGCATATAGCCCTCACCAGATGAACCATTGATAAACACTCCCTTCAAACCGTTCTTCTGCAACATGGCTGCATAAGCCTCAATAGGTTCAAGATTGACATCGCCATTAGCATAGAATGGCGTGAACGGTGCGTCAATTAATCCAATAATCTTTTCCATAAACATTGTTGCCCTCCACCTTTAATCCTCTAAAAGGGGGTTATATGCGTGGGAAAGGCGATTATATATGATAATAATAAGCAATTATAAGCGATTCGTTACTCCATATTGTCGGTTGTTGGTTTCAAGCAAGAGAGCTGTAAAACCAAAGCTAAGACAACAATACCACCCAAGATAGCAAAGCCATTACCAAGGTTACCACCATCAGTCCACTTGCCTAATACCTGTGTAACAGCAGCACCAGCGAAGACTCCAGTCATGTTCATAATACCATAAGCAGTACTGCGATACTTTGAAGAAATGAACTGACAGAGGATTGGCATATTGTTAGCATCAAACATACCATAGCCAATACCAAAGCATAAACCTGCTCCGACGACAGCTACAAGACTATGACCAAAACCCAATAGCATAAGGGCTGGAACAGTAAGACCAAGTCCAATGGCACTGGTATAGACACGTCCTCGCAAGTTACGCTGTACCCAACGGTCAGAAACAACACCTCCCATGATAACACCGATAAACGATGATACAGCGATAGTTATCGTTGACATTGGTCCTGCACTTGACATTGGAATATCCAAACTATTAGCAAATAGCGTTGGCAACCAGTTCTTTGTTGCCCAACCTGGGAGACTTGGCACGGCAAAATAGAAGAGTATTACCCAGAAAGCCCACGTCGAGAAGACAATAGACAAGCCACGGAAAGGGTTCTTACTTGGCTTTGTCTCACCTTGTAAAACCGCTTTCTGTCCATGCTTAGGATTCTCTTTCAAGAATAAAAGTAATACAAGTGAATAAACAATACCGATAATACCAAACCAATGAAAGGCTGCATGCCATGAGAACATCGCTGCCAACGTTGCACCAAAACCTCCAACAGCCTGACCAACATAAAGTCCTGTCATGTGAATACCTATCGCTAATGAGCGTGATTTTCCCTCATGCCAATCAGCAATGAGCGACAAAGCTGCAGGAATATAAAGTGCTTCGCTAATGCCCATAAAGGCACGGAGCCAATAAAGTTGGTCGAAACTCTCAGCATAACCCATAAGATAAGTCACAGCAGACCATACAAAGATGCTACCAACAACAAGCCACTTACGATTAACTCGGTCGGCAATAATACCTGCGAATGGACTTACAATACCGTAAATCCACAAGAAAACAGCCATCAATGCACCAAAAGCCTCTGCGTGATTTAGTTCTGCAATATCGACTTTCATAGCTTCCTGCATCGTCGACAACATCTGTCGATCCATATAATTCAGTAAGCTACAAACCAAAGGAGGGCAACAAGTACCCAAGGATAGTATTTTTTCATAAAAGATTACAGCCCTCCCCGCATATCAATCATCTTACATAAGTAAGCAATGAATGTCATAGAGAACAACGGGCGATTAATAAATTACTTAAATTAAGAGCAAAATTTCACCAATAGATATTAGCGTTTCGGGTACTTTACTATCTTATTACTACGCACTCTTGGCTTCAACTCGCCACCAATCACGTACAAACCATGATCTGTCTGTGCCAAGGTTGCACCAGCACGTGCCGTTTCTGAACTCTTATAAAGAACTTTCCAACCATCTTTGTTATAGTATAAAGTGTATGGATTAAAGCGATACCACTCAATAGGATGACTCAAATAATCTGGTTGAGGATGATTGACAGCAGAGAGAAAAACATCTTTGTTTACGCCTCCCATTACTAAAAGTTGGTCTTTAGTTAGGTTTATACCTGTCCCACCTCCAACGAATAGAGGCTCACCTTGGTCGTCTTTCGGACCTTCAACCAACTCCCATTCATCAGTCGTCTCGTCATATACACAACCATCCATCGACAACTTTGCTTCTTCACCATTTGCTGCAGGAGCGAAACCACCGAAAAGACAGAAACGATTATCACCCATACACCCTGCCACTGGCTGCACACGTACCATACCAGGGAAAGACTTTATGTCCTTCCAACCTGCTGAGATATTATCTAAGTCAAGGCGCAAAACACGATTAGAAGCCTTACCATCCATTGCTCCTCCTGCTATATAGAGATGTTTACCGACCAAAGCACCAGCCATATTATCCACTGAGCAAGGCATAGAAGGGAGAGTCGAAACTTCAGCTTTACCATCAACAAGAGTTACACGATAAACTTTTCCATAGCTTCCGTCGTTATTTATTCCGCCTACAACAATCATACTGTTGTCGCAAGTCACAGTAACACCATAAGCCAAAGGTTCAGGCAAGTGACCAACCAACTTCCAATTCAGTTGATTTCCATCGTCAGTTTTGGTAGCATAAATCCCACTGTAATAAACCTTCTTACTATCAGGAGCCAACGTATTTACTGGAAAGTTACAACCACCAGCCATAACAAGTTGGTCATCAATTCTACCTGCATAACAAGCAGAAACGCCATGTTCGATTCCTACTTCATCCGTAGGAAAACCACGTATCACCATTAAGCTATCGGCATCAGAGGCGTTTGCACCCAATCCCGTCAATAAAGTTATCGTTGTCATTATTAGGTTTTTAATTCTCATCGTTTTAGGTTAAAATATCGCTTGGGTTACCCCCTTCTTACAATAATACAACTTTACAACAGTATTTACGTACGTATAATGTAAATTTCCATGCCATAATCAATTTGCTTACTAACCATAAACGACCTACATTCCCTTTACTATTTAATTGAAAAAGACCGAGATAGCTGAGGCAATATGATAGCATAAAAACAAATTTCTTTTTCATGAAAAAGAAAAGATTATTATCATGAAAAGAAATATTTTTCATCACGACAATAAATATTTTTTTTCATGAAAAGAATTCGCACTTACCTCAAAGTTGGTACGATAGCAAGGTAAACGACATCGTGGTCCGTACAGTTTTCAAACCAATGGAAGTGTCCTTCTGGACAATAATGTAACTGCCCTACTCTTGCTACTTCTGTTGTATCGTCATAATGAACAGTCAGTTCACCACTAATAACATACATAACTTCAAAAGAACCCACATGCTGATGCTTTCCACTATTTGCACCAGGACGCAAGGTTGAGTACATGATACGTGCCTGATCATCTACAAAAGCACGCACATCTAATTTTCCTTCACCCCCTTTAAAGCCTTCAATATGCTCTTCGGTAATCTTGTCAAAATCAATAATCATAATGTATGGTTTTTAATTCTTATATAAAGATAGTGCAAATGGATGCTATGAACGATTACTCACAGATTACCGAATGCAGTCTATCAAGCACAAAGGTAACAAAAAAAGCAGAGACCCCAACAAGAGTCTCTGCTTTTTATATTGTTTTATCTTACATCTTAGAATGTGTAACGCAAGCCAAGCTGACCACGCCAACGGCTGTAGTAGTCATTATAGTTACGTGTTGCATAACCACCAGTGAACTGGTAACGACCATTTCTCTGATAGTTAACTGGACTATAATAAACACCGAAACCATCACCATAGGTATGACCCCAGTTCTTATTCAGCATGTTACCAGCATTAATGATATCGAAGCTCAACTCAAGAGAATTAATCTGACCACCCACCTTGAAGCTATACTTCTGTGCGAAGTGAACATCGAAGTGATGTTCGAAAGCGAGGTTATCAGCATAACGCTTGTAGTATTCACCACGATGATTCTTCATGTAAGAGTCATTGCCAATCCAATGCTTCATCATTGCACGCTGCATATCAGCAGTCAACTTAGGTGCAGTAAAGTTATCACCAAAGACTGTTTTCGTAAGTGCATTAGCAGAGAAGTTAGTCTCTTCAAACTGCATCTTATCAATCTGAGCATCTGTTGGGATAAAGAAGAGGTCGTTACCATTTGCGCCATCTTCGTTAACATCACCATAATAATAGATACTATATGGAGAGCCACTCTTAGCCTGATAGATAAGACCTACGGTAGTCTGCCACTGCTTCTGTGCACCATAATTTATGTGATAGTAAGCAGAAGCCTGAATACGGTGAGGAATATTGTAAGCAGAATAGCCCAACTCTGGGTCGTTAGGGTTACGATAAGTATAATTATATCTCCAGTTACTCTCTGCAACAGATGAGCTACCATTATTGACACTCATAGCCTTTGTCCAAGTATAACTTGCCATCAAGTCAAGTCCGAAGTCGAAAATGCTTCTCAGCCTTCAAGCTCAAGTTCATTGTATAACCCTTTGAAGTATTGCTGAGTTTATAAACATTTGTATAAGGACTTCCTGCAGTTACCTTAGAGAAAAGTGGACGATTGTCTTCTACTGGAGCACCTGCACTACCATAGACTTCACCAAAGGTCTTACCAGTCTGCTCGTAAGCAAGATTCTCATAAAGGATATCATTCAATGTCTTTGAGTAGATAGCCTCAGCTGTCCAGTTGATACCTAACACATTAAAGTCAAAACCAAGGTTGAAACGAAGGTTCTGTGCATACTTGAAGTTACGATCGTAAACATTGATAGTCTGACTTCCTAATGCCTTTAACTTATTAGCATTTGCCTCCTGTCCATTAGGGTCAAGCAACAAATCCAAGCCTGTTGGAGAGTTAACATTGAATGATGAAATCTGGATACCAGTATTAGCATAGTTGTTGCTAATCCAAACAAAAGGTATACGACCAGTGAACACACCAGCACCACCACGGAGAATAAATCTGCGATCTTTCTTGATATCCCAACGGAAACCTACACGTGGGCTGAAAAAGAGGAGTACTTGCCAAACGCTGATTAGTCTTAACATTCCATCCCTTTGTCTCTGCATACTGAGCAAATGGCTCATTTGCTGTAGGGGTATCCATGATAATTGGAATATCCATACGCAAACCATAAGTCAACTGGAAGTTTGTGGTTGCATCCCACTTATCCTGTGCATAGAAACTCAACTGAGCCGCACCGAATGAAGATTCCCAACGTGGGTTACCTGTTACGTCAACATTTGCATGACCATAACGATACAAGTTGATATATGACTTCTTTGGATCGATTGTTCCATTAACATAATCATTGTAGTAGCTTACGAAAGAATCATAGTTCTTGAAGGTATAACTACCAAAGAGATCCTGAAGGAAGAGGTTTGTAAACTTATACAATTCGTTGTGAGTACCGAATGTAAAGGTGTGATTACCCTTATACCAAGTCAAGTTATCTTCCAATGTATAGATGTCCTGATCCAAGCGGTTAGCCATAGAAGAACGGTCAATACCTAAGTTTACTGCACCACCACCGACGTTATTGATAGTAACATTAGGATATTCACCAGAGATAGCACGATTGTCTCTTACACGTACATAGCTTGCACGAGCCTCATTAGCAACAGATGGAGAGATACGACTCTGCAACTCTGCAATGAATGAATTGGTAGTACTTTCAAATGGGAAAGCATAGCTACTACCATTAACAGCTGTTCGTGAACCAGCATTATTCAACTGAACTGCATCAACAAGACTCCAACGAAGAGAGGCTTTATTGGTCTCATTGATATTCCAGTCGAGCTTCAAACCTACCTTATTACTCTTTGTATAAATATCACTGTTAGAAAGTGCTGTTGGGAAGTTTACACCTTGACGATTAGCGATATCAGCAATCTTAACCAAGATATCATTTGCCTTTGCAGCATCAACAGCTGACTGCTCAGAGCCTAAAGCATAAAGGTTTGGATAGGTTTTGTTGGTTTTTTCATAGTTTGCAAAGAAGAATAACTTATCTTTGATAATCGGACCACCCAAGGTTACACCGATATTATATTCTTGCTGCTTGTTGAACTTTGGAGCATAACCACCATCTGCGAGAGGATATTTTGATCCAACTAAGTTCTGATTGTTACCAAAACCATAAACACTACCGTGGAAATTATTGGTACCACTCTTTGTAATAGCATTGATAGCACCACCAGTAAAACCACCTTGACGAACGTCGAAAGGAGCAACGTTCACCTGAATCTGCTCAATAGTCTCCATTGACACAGGCTGCGCACCAGCTCTACCACCATTCGTTCCGTCACCAGAAAGACCGAACACGTCGTTGTTGGCAGCACCGTCAATCATGAAAGAGTTATAACGGTTACTGGTACCTGCAAAAGACATTGCACCACTATTTGTTGTTGTCAGCTGTGGATTAAGTCGAGCTACATCAGCAATACCATGTGTGATACTTGGCATATCAGCAATCTGCTTAGAGTTGATACTCTGTGCAGCACCTGTCTTGGTTGCGTTGACACCTGCACTACCCTTTACAACAACCTCTTGAAGTTCCTTGGTGTCGTCTTGAAGAGAACAAGAGAGATCTTCCGTCTCACCCAGACGAAGTGTTACATTATCAAAAGTCTTTGTCTTCTGACCAATGTAAGCTACGGTCACCTTGTAAGGACCACCGACGCGCATACCCTGAATAGTGTAACGGCCATCGATGTTCGTCACAGCACGGTAAACAGTTCCTGAAGGTTGATGGGTCGCTGTAATGGTAGCACCAATAACATCTTCACCCTGAGATACAACCTTACCGCTGATTCCAGAAGTTGTAACCTGTGCCATGACAGTAGTTGTCATTGCAAGCAACAACGTAATCAAGAAAAGTAATCTTTTCTGCATAGTTTAGCTAAAAAATTTAATATAAATAATAACGTTATTTAAATGTATGCTGCAAAATTAAGCATTTTTTTTCATACAAACACGGGAGAACAATGAAAAAAAATAATTCTATTGCTCTCAATAAACTTTTTCTCATATAACTTGATGATTAGTGTTCTATTACCTATTATTTGTCTTGTTGCATTCCAACTAATGTCCATAAGAGACGATTCTATCCATTATTTGCTGTCGTATTGATGCTCCGCACATCATGTGCGGAGGCTTAGCACACATTGTGCGAAGGCTTAACACGGATAGTGCGGGATATGATAATTGCAATTACACATATCTATTTTTAGAAGTCTTCACCATCTATTCAAACTTTATACACACAAAAACAGCTTACACTCTACGTGCAAGCTGCGACATCATAACGGCACTAAGTCCTGCGGTCTCTGTGCGTAAACGACTGTTACCCAATGTAACACTCTCAAAACCATGCTCCAAAGCAAAACGTACTTCATCAATAGAGAAGTCACCTTCTGGACCTACCAATACGGTAATATCCTCTGCAGAAGAAGGCTGTTCTCCCTGTGAGATAGCGGTAAAGAAGTCTGCGCGTGGAATCTCTGGATAACAATGACAGATAAACTTCCGCCCATTGTTGGAACAATTTTCTATGAAACGACGAAAAGATGTCATCGGATTTACAACAGGTTTCCAGCCCTTACGACTTTGCTTTACTGCAGAAATGACAATCTTTTCTATACGATCAGCACGCAAAGTCTTACGTTCAGAGAACTTACAATCTAAGAAGCTGATTTCGTCAAAGCCTACTTCAGTAGCCTTTTCTGTCATCCATTCTATACGCCCCATGTCTTTTGTTGGAGCAATAGCAAGATGGATCTTTCCACGCCAAACAGGTTCTTGTTTCAGCGTTTCTTTAATAGTATAAAGGCATTTCTTTGATGATACCAGAGCTACTTCCGCTTTATAAAAGCAGCCTTCACCATCCATAAGGAACATTTCGTCGCCTTCCTTCAACCGAAGTACACGTATTGCATGAACTGCTTCCTCAGCAGGCAACTCCGTTTCTACGGCTGCATTAGGGACATAAAAATATCTTGCTTCTTTCATTCTCTGGTTTTATAACATCATCTTATTTAAGGAGGATGTTCTATATAGTAATTCGGTATTCTTGATTAGCTTTCGTAATCAAGGTTCCTTTGCCCTATTCTTCATTTCATCTCTAAGCATAGAAGCAAGTTCATAATTCTCATCTTCTATAGCTTTCTCCAAGGCATGATGCAACATCTCAAAGCTTAAAGCATTTAAAGGTAATGCCATCTTGTTCTGACTTACACTGCTATCAACACTCTGACGCTTAAATAGATGCTCTTCCATAAAGATGTTCAACTTTGCCACATGTGCCAATAATATTGCATCTGAGGCACGTATAGGGGTAAGCGTTAAGTCATCTTTATTTACCAAAGAGCCTTATATTGTCCATCAACAATAGAATTAAAAAGTATCTCATAGTGCTCACTTGTCATCATTGGATTCACACTACAAAGCACTTCTGGCAATAATCTTTCTGTAACAGACTTCTCGCCTGTTCGCAAACCAAGTTCATACTCCATATGTTTATCACACACAATGGCAATCTGCCTTGTGTGTGTAAGATCAGACAGAACGAGGAGTCCTAACTCTGGACCTCCTACTATCTGTGATACACCTTCATATATAAGTTGAACTTTACTCATTAATTCTATACGGTTTATCAGTATGCAATTATGCTTTCTTTGGTCGGAAGATAATAGCAAACAAGACACCTACAACAAAGGCATAGCCTGCAAAGATGAACCAACAAGACTGCCAATCACCTACAGTCAATGTGTCTGAGCCCACTGTCTGTGGATGTGTATAGGCATTTACAATAGCTTGAGCTGCCAATGTTCCTACTGTTGCACCAACACCATTGGTCATCAACATAAACAAACCTTGTGCTGAAGAACGAAGAGCTGGCTCCGTACTATTATCTACAAAGAGTGAACCAGAGATATTGAAGAAGTCAAAAGCTACACCATAGACAATCATTGAAAGTACGAACATCAAGATACCTGGGAAGCCAGGATTACCAACTCCAAACAAACCAAAGCGCAATACCCATGCAAACATAGCTATCAACATCACATTCTTAATACCATAATGACGCATAAAGAATGGAATCAGAAGAATACAACAGGTCTCACTAACCTGTGAAAGACTAATCAAAATATTAGCATGCTGTACTCCGAAAGAGTTTACAAACTCTGGTTGAGCACCAAAACTAAAGAGGAATGGATTGGCAAAGCTATTGGTAATCTGAAGACTTACACCCAATAACATTGAGAAAATAAAGAAGATTGCCATCTTCTTCTCCTTGAATAAGGCGAAAGCACGTAAGCCAAAGGCATCAACAAAGCTCTTCTGTTCAGTGCCTTTATTAACTGCACACTTAGGTAATGTAAAGGTATAAAGGAAGAGGATGATACTTACCACACCAGAAGTAATAAACTGATTCTGATTGCTTTGGAAGCCTAAGAGGTCTACCAACCACATGGTAAGGATAAAACCGATTGTACCGAATACGCGGATAGGTGGGAAAGCTTTCACAGTATCCATACCCGCATCACTCAAAGCACTATAAGCAACAGAGTTTGAGAGAGCCAATGTTGGCATATAGAAGGCAACAGAAAGCGAATAAAGAGTGAAGATGGTAGAGAAGTCTGCATGGTCACCAACGCTCAAGCCATAGCCTGCTGTGGCAAACATAAACAAGCCTGCAAGCAGATGACAGAAGCCTAACAAACGCTGAGCAGCTACCCAACGGTCAGCAACAATACCCATCAAAGCAGGCATAAAGATTGACACTACACCTTGCATTGAGTAGAAATAGCCAATCTCAGGACCAATACCAATATTACCAAGATAGCGACCCATAGAGGTCAAATAAGCTCCCCACACTGCGAACTCTAAGAAGTTCATCAATGCTAAACGTACCTTCAAATTCATGCTATAAGCTATTATTTTATGAGCACAAAAGTACTGATTTTATCAGAAACTGCCAAATGTGCAATCGTTTTTTACTATCGAAAATCTTTTCCTGTCCAGTTAAGTACCTGCGACTTTAATAACTCTGTGACACGCTTGACATCCTTCTTAGAAAGCAATGGATAGTTCCAACTTACTGACAATGAGTTGTTATCTGCTGACAATCGATATTCTTTTAGACGAGGAGACATCAATGTCTTCAAATCAGAAAAGTCTTCATCACTCATTGAGTCGGGTTTTACAATATTCACTTTATAGTCTACAACTGCTTCTTTAGGTTGCCATTGTAGGTTGAAAAGACTCAACTTACTTTCTGCAGCAGGTGCCATCCATGTCTGAACTAAAGCCAACGTGTTATTATCCAACAGCTTGATTTCCAACCGTGTTGCCTCGTTTGCTTTCAATAAAAGATAGTTATTGGTCATGCGTTCAATCCGAACAGAATCGCCGAAGGTACTCAAGACGGCAGGTTCTGCCTTCATTTCAACATAGTCAGCCAGCTCAGTACGCTGACTCTTGCTCAAATAAGGCAGTATACTATCAGGCATTTCTATCCATACTTCACGCAGACTTTGAGCAGAAACACCCAACCAACAAGTGAGGAAACATAAAATTATCAATATCTTTTTCATATCGAGAAACTCCTTCTTTTCTGTTTTTAAAATGATTATATCATCTCTTGAAAATCCCTGCAAAGATACAAAAAAGAAAGAAGAAACGAATAAAAAGGCAAATCGTTTTGTCATCTCTACCTTTTCTTTTACCTTTGCCGATAGAAATCAAAGCTAAAGAAAGAAATATGAAATGTCGTAATTGTAATAATGAGGTGAGTGAGAAGGATAAGAATTGTCCTTACTGCAATACTCCATTGAATAATAATGATACCGATAACGGACCAACATTAGGGCGCGGTATGGTTGCTTTTATTATTCTTGGAACAATTTTCCTTGTTGCCTTCGGATTCTATTATTACGGTCAACATAAGAACGATCCAGAGTATACACAGACTGCTATTGAACCAGATTCAAACTTAGCAGACAACAATAAGGCTAAGTTCGACACAGTTGTTAAGGACACAACAGCCAACGATTCTACCCAGAAGCAGGAAGAAGAACAGGCTGAGAAGGTATTCAACAGTATTCGTAGAAGTAATCGATCAAGTCGCAAGAGCAGTAGCAACGAGGCTTCTTCAAGTAGTTCTGACAATCAGAATAGCAGCTCCGAGCCTTCTTCTAATGAGCCACAACCTATTGCTCCATCGGTTTCCAAACCACGTGTTGAATCTATTGAGACTGATTAATGAAGATTATTCGGACGAAATATCTACCGCCCAAGAATTATGATGCTATCAACATTCTTGGGCTTCTTTTTGTTCATCCTGGCGTTAAACTAACGAAGGAGATAATCAATCATGAGCGTATTCATACACGACAAATGTTAGAAATGCTCATCCTTCCCTTTTATTTATGGTATGTCATTGAATGGCTTATACGCCTACCAATGACTGGTCGTGCCTACATGAACCTCTCCTTTGAACGGGAAGCATATCAGAATATGAATAACCTTGATTATCTATCACATCGTCGCCCCTTTGCTTGGATGCGGTATTTAAAGGGGAAATAATTGATTATTGAGGCTATAACTTTATTGGGCTTTATTAGCCTAATTGGGCTAATTGGGCTTATAAGGCTAATTAGCCCAATAAGCCAAATAGCTTCCTAATCAATCCCAACAACCTCTAACACATCCCCTTCAATCCCTAAACTTTCACATCCTTCCCATCGAAAGGCATACCATAAACACGTGCTGCATCATGTTGATATTGTGGGCGTGGATCTTGCGAAAGAACCTCCTTTAAGGGCAGCAAGTTCTTCTGCATCAAACAACTTAGAATACTCCTCTGCAATAACAACAGACAATAGTTTCCACTCTTTTCTTATCGGTAAAAACCACCTCTTGCCTCTGGGTGACTATCCACGTAAGAGATATAAGGTTTTACATCATAAATAGGTGTACCGTCCATCAAATCAGCCCCAACAACTTCAATCACTCCATCCACTATTCGTTTAATACGGACAGAAGACAACCCAAGACCATTTTGGACGAAAAGGGTGAACGTGTGGCAAAACACGCCTAAACGTTCATTCCCACCCAACCGTGGAGGACGAACAGTCAGTTTGCCCTCATCAGTAGACTTTATTCGCAGAAAAAGCCCCCAAATTAACCACAGATAATCAAAAGTCTTCCAGTCCACGCAATGCCTCCTCACGTTGGTATTGAGGTTCAAACACAATCTTACCCACCAGATTGTCAGCCAGTCCACTTTGCCGAGGAATACCGAATTTTGACGTCAAGGGAGAACGGAAAAAAGCAATAGGTCTAATCTCTTTCATACTGACAAAGATAATATTTTATGCTGAATTGGTACAAGATAAATGATTTTTATTTATCTTTGCAAGCAAATAATACTATTAAACAATGGAAAATAACCAGAATCAAAACATTGACCTTCCTGAGAATGCCTTTAGGGAGTTGAAAGATGGCGAAGAGTATAAGCCAGTCATGTCGCCACAAGAGACCTATCGTGAAGTAAGCCCATGGTCTATCACTTGGGGTATTCTCATGGCAGTTCTCTTCTCTGCTGCCGCAGCTTATCTTGGTTTGAAAGTTGGACAGGTATTTGAGGCTGCAATCCCAATTGCCATTATTGCTATTGGAGTATCATCTGCCACAAAGCGTAAGAACGCATTAGGCGAGAATGTCATTATCCAGAGTATCGGAGCCTGTTCAGGTGCTGTTGTTGCAGGAGGTATCTTCGTTATGCCAGCTATCTACATGCTTGAGTTGGAAGCCGACTTCTTCAATATCTTCATTGCAGCTGCTTTAGGCGGTGTCTTGGGTATTCTCTTTTTGATTCCTTTCCGTAAATACTTCGTTAAAGATCAGCATGGTAAATATCCTTTCCCTGAAGCAACGGCTACCACACAGGTACTCGTGAGTGGCGAGAAAGGTGGAAGTCAGGCAAAACCGCTTCTCCTCGCTGGTCTTGTAGGTGGACTCTATGATTTCACGGTTGCCACTTTCGGATGGTGGAATGAGAATGTAACGAGTCGTATGATTGGCTTTGGTGAGACGATAGCAGACAAAGCTAAACTCGTTTTCAAAGTTAATACGGGTGCAGCCGTCCTCGGTCTTGGTTATATCATCGGTCTGAAATATGCCTTCATCATCTGTGTTGGTTCGCTGACTGTATGGTGGCTTATCGTACCAGGTATGGCACTCATCTTCTCAGATACCGTACTGAACCAGTGGGACCCATCAATCACTACAGCCGTAGGACAGATGGCACCAGAAGTTATCTTTAAGTCATACGCTCGTTCAATCGGTATCGGTGGCATTGCGATGTCAGGTATCATCGGTATCATCAAGTCATGGGGTATCATCAAGAGTGCGGTTGGTTTGGCTGCACGTGAGATGAAAGGTAAAGGCAGTGGACAGGAAGAAATCCTCCGTACACAGCGTGATATATCCTTTAAAATTATTGCTTTCGGAAGTATTGCCACCCTCATCATCACCTTCCTGTTCTTCTATTTTGGTGTGATGGACTTCAACCTGCTGCATGCTGTTGTGGGTATTCTTCTCGTTGCAATCATAGCCTTCCTCTTTACCACGTAGCTGCTAATGCCATTGCGATTGTAGGAAGCAACCCAGTATCAGGTATGACATTGATGACCCTCATCCTTGCGTCTGTCGTTATGGTAGCAGTTGGACTGAAGGGTAACGCTGGTATGTTAGCTGCTCTATTGATGGGTGGCGTTGTTTGTACAGCCCTTTCTATGGCAGGTTCATTCATCACCGACTTGAAGATTGGCTATTGGCTCGGCACAACTCCTAAGAAGCAGGAAACATGGAAGTTCCTTGGTACGATCATCTCTGCTGCTACTGTAGCGGGTGTGATGATTGTTTGGATAAGACTTATGGCTTCAACTCTGGCAAGTTGGCTGCACCGCAGGCAAACGCAATGGCAGCTGTTATCAAGCCATTGATGAGTGGACAAGGTGCGCCTTGGGTTCTCTATGGCATTGGTGCAGTTATCGCACTCATCCTCGACCGTTGCAAGGTTCCTGCTTTAGCTTTCGCTTTGGGTATGTTCATTCCTTTAGAGTTGAATATTCCTCTCTTGGTGGGTGGTGCCGTAAACTGGTATGTAACCACTCGTTCTAAAGATGAAGCAGTCAACAAGGCACGTGGCGATAAGGGAACACTCTTAGCATCAGGCTTCATTGCTGGTGGTGCGCTGATGGGTGTCGTTTCTGCCCTACTGAAGTTTGGTGGTATCGAGTTCGATTACTCATCTTGGTGGGAGAATCATCTCTCTGAACTTCTCTCACTTGTGGCTTACGCTGCATTGATTCTCTACTTCATTCTTGCAACCAAGCTTAGCAAGAAGGAGTTAGCAGACCAAAACTAAAATTGGTCCTTCATCCATAACACATACGAAAAGAGCCGTATCAATTCACGCTAACAGTGTTTGATATGGCTCTTTCTATTGTCATAAACCTACGTTACAAGGAGTCTACTACATTATAAGATAGCTTTAAGAAAACTATCACTTCAAACCGAATTGTAATAAAAAAGTCACCACTTAAAAATCAATAGATGCTTAATTGGGTTTGAAAAGACGCCCAATTGGCTTGCAAAAGGTGCCCTTTAGCAACGTTACTAACGCCCTTTTGAAGTCCTATTAAGCACCTTTTATTATCCCGTTTTATAACAACTTGATTTCAAGTTAGTTACAAACACCACGAAAGAGGGCGTTTTTTTAGGTAAAAATAGAGCAAATAGACAAGCATAAGTGTAAATATATTTCGCAACTCATGCGCATAAATTTCTGTCCTTTCAAATCAAGAAAAGGAGGGTAATGATGATAGAGATTTAATATGATAGACGTTAAATATAATATTCTGCAGCATCTACCAATCCCGAACGCATCGCATAACGGATAGCTTCATGAACATTATTCACACCCAACTTACGAAAGATGTTCTTTCTGTGTGTGTTGACCGTGTGAAAAGAAGAAAAACGTTTCTCAGCAATCTCACGTGTCGTAGCACCTAAAGCAATCTCCTTGAGAATCTCTGTCTCTGTCTTTGTCAACGCAACAGTTTCATTATCAATTGACGCTGTAGGGGCTAAAATCATGTTAGTAGCGTGCTGACAAAGAAAACGTTGCCCCTGCAACACATAGTCAAGACATTGTTCTATTTCTGTCATCTTAGCATCCTTCATAAGCACACTAATCCGATTGCTTGCATTGACAAGACTGCGAATGAAGTCGACACTCAACTCCTCACTCCACAATATAAGATGTGCAAGCGGAAAACGCTGTCCAATATTCAGAAGGTCAGACTCACTGGAAATATCAAACAAGGTATAATCTAATATCACAACCGCTTCGGGACAATCGCTAAAAGGAGAATCAACTCAGACTTATCCCTTGCCACGCGGCAAGATATATTATCCCTTTTAGAAAGCACATAAGCCATTCCAGCCTGTGTGATATCTTGATTATCTGCGATGATAATATTCTTCATGTTTCTTGTTTGTATTTAATATCATTCCGACAAGTGCAAAAGTAGACAAAAAAGTCGAGAAATTAAAAAAAATATTGTAAGTTTGCAAGATAATTTAAACACATGACCTAAAATGAAAAAACTGCTTTTTCTTGTAGCTGGATTGCTGATTGCAGCAGCAGCGAATGCGCAGATACAACGACCAAAGTTGGTGGTTGGTCTTGTTGTCGACCAAATGCGTTGGGATTATCTTTACTATTACAATAATGAATATGGTAATGATGGTTTGAAAAGATTGCTCAACCAAGGCTTCTCTTTTGAGAATACACATATCAACTATGCTCCAACAGTGACTGCGATTGGACATAGTTCTGTTTATACTGGTTCTATTCCTGCCTTCACAGGTATTGCTGGTAACTCTTTCTATCAAGATGATAAGAGTGTTTATTGCTGCGAGGATAATACGGTGAAGAGTGTTGGCTCCGATAGTAAAGAAGGTCAGATGAGCCCTCGCCGTATGCTTACATCTACCATCGGTGACGAACTTCAAGTTGCATCAGACTTCCGTTCAAAGGTGATTGGAGTGGCATTGAAAGACCGTGCATCAATCCTACCTGCTGGTCATGCAGCCGATGCCGCTTACTGGTGGGACACTTCAGCAGGTCGCTTTGTATCTTCTACCTTCTATATGGATAAGCTTCCACAGTGGGTTGAGGACTTTAATGCAAAGAATCACACAGATCCTAACTTTGACATAAAGGGTTCTCCACAGGGTGTTACCATGACTTTTAAGATGGCTGAGGCGGCTTTGAAGAATGAGAAACTTGGTAAGGGAAAAGAAACTGACATGCTCACTGTGAGTATCTCATCAACAGATATCATCGGACATAGATTCTCTACACGTGGAAAAGAGAATCATGAGGTTTACATGCAGTTAGATAAAGACTTGGCTTGGTTCCTTAAGGTGCTTGATAAAGAGGTGGGTGAAGGCAACTATCTGCTCTTCCTTACAGCTGACCATGGTGCTGCTCACAACTACAACTACATGCGTGAGCACCGCATTCCAGCAGGTGGATGGGATTACAAACAGACTGTAAAAGACCTCAATACCTATCTACAAGGAAAGTTTGGTATCAGTCCTGTAATGGGTGAAGACAACTACCAGTTCTACCTCAACGACTCAACTATCGAAGCAGCTGGTAAGAAGAAGCAGGAGATTATAGACGAGTCTGTAGAGTGGTTGAAGAAAGATCCACAGTTCCTCTACGTCTTTGACGAGGAGAAGATAAGCGAGACAACAATGCCAAATTGGATAAAGGAGCGTATGCAGAATGGTTATTTCCGTGGCCGTTCAGGTGAGATTGGTGTTGTAACACGCCCACAGTTCTTCGGTGGTAAGGACAGACCAGACTTCCGTGGAACTCAGCATGGGCAGCCATTCCCATACGACACACACATTCCTTTCCTCCTCTTTGGATGGAACGTTAAGCATGGTGCAAGCAATATCGAGACACATATCGTAGACATTGCACCAACCGTATGTGCCATGTTACATATCCAGATGCCAAATGGTTGTGTAGGTAAGGCAAGAAATCAATTCTAAATTTAAACGATATTCTCCACTGACATCTCTGGCATTGTCTATCATCGGGAACGCCAGAGATGTACACGTGGACATTATGTTATGCACATTGCAATTGCAGGAAATATAGGTAGCGGTAAGACAACACTCACAACAATGCTTGCCAAACGCTATGGTTGGAAGCCAAGATTTGAGTCTGTTGACTATAATCCCTACTTAGAAGATTATTATAAGGACATTAAGCGTTGGTCGTTCCCTATGGAAGTATTCTTCCTAAAGGAGCGTTTTAAGGACTTGCTTGAGATAAGTCGGAGTGATGAATCAGTAGTACAAGACCGCTCTATCTATGAAGGTGTCTACGTTTTTACGGAGAACAACTATGCCATGGGTAATCTTGATGACCGCGACTATGAGACTTATATGGAGCTATTTGAGGACATGACGGATGCTGTTCAGTTCCCTGACCTGATGATTTATCTTCGTGCTTCAGTCAGTCACCTTGTTTCTAACATTGAGAAACGTGGACGAGAGTATGAACAGAAGATGCCTTTGGACTATCTCGAGAACCTCAACAAACGCTATGAAGAGTTTATCAAAGAGAAGTATAAAGGTCGTGTTCTGACGATAGATGTCGACAACCTCGACTATCAACACCGCCCAAAAGACTTTTGGTTTCATTACTGACAAGATTGACAGAGAGCTCTTCGGCTTATTCTAAGATACTGACAAAGGAATCCCCTACCCTGCTCAAAAAGTAGGCTCTTTCAAAAGTACTGAAAAGGGGATTAATACAGACAAAACTAACAAGAAATCATAAGCCCATAGCACTGACGTTAACCACACCTACGATAAGAGGTAGCACGAGGTGGGCAATTAGATACACACATATTATGCATATAGCAATCGCAGGAAATATTGGAGCTGGTAAGACTACACTCACCAAGATGCTCGCGAAAACGTTACGGATGGAAAGCTCACTTCGAGCCAGTTGACAACAACCCGTATTTGGAAGACTACTATGCTGACATGACTCGTTGGTCGTTCAATCTGCAGATTTACTTCCTCAACAAGCGTTTTCGCGATGTCGTAGAGATTTCACAATCAAAGGATACGATTATCCAAGACCGTACTATCTTCGAGGATGCACGTATCTTTGCACCGAATCTCTATGATATGGGCTTGATGTCAGAGCGTGATTTTAATAACTACACCGACCTCTTCGATTTGATGCTCTCACTGGTTAAACTGCCAGACTTGATGATTTACATCCGTTGTTCTATCCCACGCCTCATCGATCACATCCAACAGCGTGGTCGCGACTACGAACAAACGATGCGTATTGACTATCTCCGTGGTCTCAACGAGCGTTATGAGGAATGGATTAAGACCTACAAAGGACATCTGATGATTGTCGATGGTGACACAACAGACTTCCAAGACAACCCACAAGACTTCAAACGTGTCACAGATATGATTGATGACCGACTCTTTGGCTTATTCCCAATGGAATAAGAGGAATAGTCCCTCTTTGGCACAATGTTTGTTCTGTAATAAGTACAAAAATATTAATCAAGCCCCACTTAGGAGTTAAGTCCTATTTAAGGGCAACATACAATATATTGATATGGAAAAAGTAAAAACCCTTATAATTGGTAGCGGCCCTGCAGGTTACACTGCAGCGATTTATGCTGGACGTGCTAATCTCCAGCCAGTACTCTATTCTGGTCTGCAACCTGGTGGTCAGTTGACTACCACAACCATTGTAGAAAACTTCCCAGGTTTCCACGAAGGAATTGATGCTAACCAACTGATGTCAGAGATGCGTGAGCAGGCTAAGCTCTATGGTGCCGATCTTCGCGATGGTTCTATCGTAAAGGCAGACCTCAGCAGTCGTCCATTCCACCTCGAAGATGAGCGTGGCAATCAGATTGAAGCAGAGACAGTAATCATCGCAACAGGTGCAAGTGCAAAGTACTTGGGCTTACCTGATGAGGAGAAATACCGTGGTCAGGGTGTGAGTGCATGTGCTACTTGCGACGGTTTCTTCTATCGTAAGCGCACCGTAGCCGTTGTTGGTGGTGGTGACACTGCTTGCGAAGAGGCTATGTATCTCTCAGGTTTGGCAAAGAAGGTCTATATGATTGTACGTAAACCTCAGTTGCGTGCAGCAGAGATTATGCGTAAGCGTGTGACAGAGAAGGAGAATATTGAGATTCTTTACAATACCAATACACTCGGTCTCTTTGGTGAAGACGGTGTAGAGGGTGCACATTTGGTACGCTTTAAGGGTGAGGAGAACGAGGAAAAATTCGATATCAACATCGATGGTTTCTTCTTGGCTATTGGTCATACTCCTAACACCGACCTCTTCAAAGGTCAGTTAGAGATGGACGATCACGGCTTCATCATCACCAAACCAAAGTCTACAGCAACCAATATCGAGGGTGTTTTTGCTGCAGGTGACGTGGCAGACCCAACCTATCGTCAGGGTGTCGTAGCAGCTGGTACAGGTGCAATGGCAGCTATTGAGGTTGACCGTTTCTTGCAGAAGCAGTAAACAAAACAAATATAAAGAAGGGTGTTTCAGAATCCAGAATATTGGATTTTGACGCACCCTTTATTATCTCTTGCCTTGTTATTAATCACATTTATAAACACTACAAACTATGCGTAATATCTTATCCATATTGTGCACACTGATTCTTCCGACCTTTGTTGAAGCCGCAACTTGTGGCTTATTAATAACAGGAACAGCATCTTGCACAAACAAGACCAAGACAACTATGACACAAACTGATTCTATCATCGCTCCTAAGACGAAGTTCACACGTCCTGATGATGCGACATTACGAAAGATGCTTACCCCCGAACAGTATGCTGTAACACAGCAGGCTGCCACCGAACGACCTTTCACCAACGAGTATGACCATGAGTTCAGAGAGGGAATCTATGTAGATATCACAACCGGCGAACCGCTGTTCTCTTCTACTGATAAGTTCGATTCTGGTTGCGGTTGGCCTGCTTTCTCAAAGCCAATCGACAAGAAACTTGTCACAAACCATACCGACACATCACATGGTATGGTGCGTACGGAAGTGAGAAGCAAGACTGGTAAGGCGCACCTTGGGCACGTCTTTGATGACGGACCAGCAGCAACTGGGGGCAAAAGATATTGTATCAACAGTGCTTCGTTACGTTTCATCCCACTCGAAGAGATGAAAGCAAAAGGCTACGAAGCCTATATAAAATTAGTTAGACCAATGAAAGAAATTTATGTAGCAGGCGGTTGTTTCTGGGGAACAGAGCACTACCTCAAACAGATAGAAGGCGTTACGGCTACCGAAGTGGGCTATGCCAACGGTATTATCAAGAACCCAACGTATGAAGAGGTTTGCACAGATAAGACGCAGTTTGCCGAGGCTGTGCACATCACTTACGACCCTAAGGTTATCAGTTTGGACTTCTTATTAGGCTTATACTTTAAGTCTATCGACCCAACGAGCATAAACAAGCAGGGAAATGACCGTGGTAGTCAGTATCGTACAGGTGTTTATTACACCGACCCAGCCGACCTCCCGACGATCAAAAAGGTGTTTGAAGAGGAACAAAAGCAGATTAACGGAAAGATTGCCGTTGAGGTGAAACCGCTCAAGAACTTCTACACAGCAGAAGAATATCATCAAGATTATCTTGACAAAAACCCAACTGGCTATTGCCATCTGCCTGCAGCGCTCTTTGAGTATGCCCGCAAGGCTAAAATGAAAAAGTAAGAAAATGCTCTGGCAGAATTATTAAGTTCTCTGCCAGAGCATTTTTATTTATAGCTGTCTGATAAACTTAAAGGGACGATTCTCCCATGCACTATCTATCGTCCAACAACAAGTTGTCTTCTACCTAACGACATCTTACAATGGTATTAAGCCCCAGCACCACTCGTGCTAAGCCTCCGCACCACCCGTGCGGAGCGTCCGCACAAGTATAAAAGAGGACTAAAACAAACGCTTTACCACCATCACTTTCATCATCTTGAAAACAAATGACAAACTCAGATAGAGAGGATTGTTTATTATGCTATGCGCAAGGTTATTGAATACGCACAACACGTATTCCGAGATTAGCTGGACGAGCCATCATATAATTATAGAGCGTCTCTACTGGGTCAACAACCTTATTACCATTCTTCCTAAGATTAGAGGCATTCATGAGATGAAGACCATCCTTGTGCCATACAGCAAAGCCAAGATGTGTTGTGTCCAACTCTCGCTTACTAGTAACAATCGCAAGAATATCACCATCACGAACTACCTCTCGAAGTAGTTTACTATTGTTAAGCAAGCTCTTAGGGATATAGCGTAGCTTTGTTCCATTGGTAGCATCCTCCAACTTCTTAAGTTCAGCCACACGTTCAGGATTGTTCTTCAACATATCATATAGTCTTGCATTCAGACTCATATAGTTGATTTTCAATGTCTGGACAGCTGTGAAAGGAGGATTTGGCGTGTCTATCTCTCTGACAAAGCCCATTCGCTCGTTATCTTCCAACCACCAGTGGAAATAGTGTAGACGGTTTACATAACTCATCTTACCGCCACGATAGCGGACTTTGTTCTAACTGACGAACATAATCAGAGAAACGTGTTTCGCCCTTCTTAACACAAAGCGTAAGGGCTGTAACAGCCTCAACATATGTCGTACAGTCTAATCCATGAAGATTAATAACAAGTTTCTCATCTTCGTTTATATCTAAGGTATGAGCAATATATGGCACTCCTGATAAACTTTCGTGCAATCTTAATAATAAGCTGATCATTCGTAAGTTGCTGTCGCTGTGGCACAAACTCTTGCAACAACTGACAAACCAAAGCACTATCAGCCTTTGTATAACTGTCGATATAGGTAGGTAGTGTGTCATTCTGTTCGGCTGCAGATACTTCAGGAACAGCACTTGAAATCTGCTCTGATATCACAACAGTATCAGCAACCTGCTGTGTCTTTGCTTTCTGTTCAGTCTTTGCTCCACAAGCAGAGAAAGCAAAGAGAGCTGAGAATATAAGTGAATATTTTAGTGTCATATTAATAAGTTTTAATTCAAAAAAGACATATTATTAGGATACTGATGAGCTAACAATATGTATTCTAATTCTCCTTCTTTCTTCCAAAGTTAAAACCTGCATAGAGGTTTACACTTCCAAAGAAGTTATTAGTAGAGAAATTACTGCGACGATAATTATAGGCATGAAGAATTGTACTCGTACCAACATACCATTTACTATTGTTCCACACCACACCAAAGCGTCCAATACCATCAACATTGATATTATTAAACTTAAAATCGTTGATAGAGAAAGTTCGATGCGTAACATCTCCCTTACTACGTTTATGAGCTAATGCTAAGGAAAGCGAACCTGCCAAGACCCAGTTTCGAGCAAAAACCCAGTTATAAGCATAGCCACCACTGATAGAAATATCAGTGTACTTAATCTCACTAAACATCAATGTACTGTCTATTGGATTAGTAGGAACCTGACTACCAAGACGATTTGAGATGACTCTATTAAGTTCACCCCAATTGACATCAAGGCTATGCTGCGTATATCCTATACCCAACAGAGGACTACCCGCAGAACGACGTTGTATCGTACTCTGGCTGAAAGCTGCTGGATAAGAGAATCGGCGATGATTAAAGATATAATAAACATTAAAGCCCTTAATGGTTGAAGTCAATCCTCCAAAGTCAGTACCACGTATTGCATCCGTGTTAATATCCTTCCCAAGATACAACTGTCTGATTTTATAATCATTACCTGTCTTACGATAGTAAATATCGAGTCCCAGCATTGAGCTATACAGACTTAAATCATACTCTTGTCGAGAATTATTGTTCTTGTTCCAGAAGTCTAAGTGCTTTATATCAAGCGTATAACCCGAGAATATCCAACGCCAACCGAAATAAGGGCCTATACGCACCGTTGCTTCAGGTGCAAAAGTAATGCTTTGATCATTAGAACTGCTCAAACGATACACCTCGTACGTATTTGTATTTTGCAGCATAAAAGCAAAGTTATACTTTCTGAGGCTCAATGTAAGAAGTATCTATCGCATTGAAAATGTTCGAAAAGAAGCCACCGCTTTTGCCCTGTCTTTCTGTTTAAACAAACGCGAAGGTTTCACCTCTACGCATCCATCGCACAGAGTCTGTTGACTGCTTGCAAAGAAGGATATCACCACTATCTTTCTAACTACTCTAGCTATCAGATGTGAGTCGTTGTAGATAGCGCATGAGCCTTTGTTCCTCCTAAACAAACAATAGGAGAAGACATAGAAACAAGGGAGTCGTTGAAAGTTAGCTTCATGTGAATAATTAAATTGAAATACAGACGCCATATAGGCTTTTTCTTATATCTTTCCAAGGATACGATCCATCACCCAGTTGGTTGGTGTTGCACTGATACTCGTACAATCGCAGGCACCATATCCCTGCATATCCTCGATAACAGACTTAATAATCGGTAGTTGGACGTATGGAGGATTAGCAACCTCAATATCTCTTTCGCCCTCACTGGTACACAGATGGATTGGTGCATAAGTATAAACAGAAAAGGATAGTCTACCTTTTGAGCCGTAAATCTCTATACGGTCCTCACGTGCACTCTCATGAGCAGCAAAGCACCAAGCACCACTACCTGTCAAACCATTCTCAAAACGGAATACTGCATTTACTGTGTCTTCAAGGTTGTAAAGCCCTGCACGGTTAGCTGTATAGCCATGTGCCTTGACAATAACACCAAACAAATTCTGTAGAAGGTCAAGCTGGTGAGGAGCAAGGTCGTAAAAATATCCGCCACCTGAGATATGTGATTGCAGTCGCCATGGTAGTTGTACGTTCTGTTCGTAATCCAAATCGCGTGGAGGAACGGCAAAACGCACTTGCACAGTAAGAATCTTACCAATTTCACCACTATCAACTATCTCTTTTACCTTCTTGAAGTAAGGGAGATAACGACGATAATAAGCGACAAAACATGGTACTCCCGTCTGCTCTGATACACGATTAATACGTACACAATCCTCGTAAGAAGCCGCCAAAGGCTTCTCTATATAACAAGGCTTTCCAGCACGCATTGCCATGATAGCAAAGGTTGCATGGGCAGAAGGAGGTGTAGCAATATAGATTGCATTTACGTCAGGATCATCCACCAAAGCCTGTGCATCGGTGTACCATTTACGAATACCTTGACGCTCAGCATACGAACGTGCTTTTAACTCGCTACGGCTAAACACAGCGACAACATGCGAACCCATTACTTCGTTGAACGCAGGTCCAGACTTCTTTTCTGTCACCTCACCACAGCCAATAAATCCCCAGTTGATTTGTTTCATTTACACATCAGTTATCTACAAACGCATCGACAAGAGTAAAAAAAGCTTGCTTCTACTTTGCCGAGTGCAGCATATTTTCTGCAAAAATAACGCAAACGAGAGCAAAGGAAGCTTGCTTCTACTTTGCCGAGTGCAGCATATTTTCTGCAAAAATACGAAAAAACTATCAACTGACCATTCATAGCTATTAACTTTTTAGTAACTTTGCAGGAAAAGCTGTTATATCACTTACTCATCAAAATATGATTATCAAGAATTCAGAATTCACTATATCTTCACCTTCATTGTCAAAAGTGTCCAGAAGATACAAAGGCAGAATATGCTTTTATTGGACGTTCAAATGTAGGAAAGTCAAGCCTTATCAATATGCTTTGTAACCATAAGGGCTTGGCTAAAACCTCATCAAAACCAGGTAAGACGCTACTTATCAATCATTTTATCATCAATAATGAGTGGTACTTAGTAGACCTTCCTGGCTATGGATATGCCAAAAGTTCAAAGACTGTAAGAAATAAGTTGGAGCAAATGATTGCCCAATATATCCTCCAACGCAAACAACTCGTGAACGTATTTGTACTGATTGATATCCGTCATGAACAACAGAAGATAGACCGTGAGTTTGTTGACTGGTTAGGTGAAAGCAATGTTCCTTTCTCTATTATCTTTACGAAAGCAGACAAGCTATCACCTGCAAAGGCTAAGTCAAACGCCCTTCTCTGGATGAAGAAGCTACAAGACAGATGGGAAGTTCTCCCACCTTACTTCATCACATCTGCTGAAAACAAGACTGGAAGAGATGAGGTACTGGAGTATATAGACGAAATCAATAAGACTTTAGAATAGGACTTATGGCGCAGATACCCTATCTTGATGTCCAGAATCTAACAAAGAGCTTCGGTGCACAAGTCCTTTTTAAGGATATCTCTTTCTCTATTGCAGAAGGACAGCATGTTGGACTCGTAGCACAAAACGGTACAGGAAAGTCTACTCTACTCTCTATTCTAACAGGAAAAGAGGGTTATGACAGCGGTTCTATCATCTATCGCAATGATTTGCGAGTGGGAATGTTAGAGCAAAGTCCGCATTTTGACCCAGAAGAAAGCGTCTTGGATGCTTGTTTCAACCATGAAGGAAATCCAGAAAGACTTCTAAAAGCAAAGCAAATTCTCACCATGCTGAAGCTCTATGACTTAGATCAGCCTATGGGACAACTAAGCGGTGGACAGCAGAAGCGTGTTGCTTTGGCAAATGTTCTTATCTTGGAACCAGACTTCCTTATACTTGATGAGCCTACCAACCACCTTGACTTAGAGATGATTGAATGGTTAGAAGGCTATCTTTCTCGTGGTAACAAGACCATCTTTATGGTGACACACGACCGTTATTTCCTTGATAACGTGTGTAATACTATCTTAGAATTAGACAACAACACGATATACACCTATCGTGGCAATTACTCTTACTACTTAGAGAAACGTCAAGAGAGAATCGACAACACCCGCGCTGAGATTGCACGTGCAAACAACCTTTATCGTACGGAATTAGAGTGGATGCGCCGAATGCCGCAGGCTCGTGGACACAAAGCACGCTATCGTGAGGAGGCTTTCTACGAATTAGAAGCAAAAGCTAAGCAGCGAATTGAAGAACGACAGGTGCGTTTGAAGTCATCAAGTGTGTATATCGGAAGTAAAATCTTTGAGTGTCAATATGTCTCAAAGAGGTTTGATGACAAGATAATACTGAACGACTTCTACTACAACTTCTCACGATTTGAGAAGATGGGTATCGTTGGTAACAATGGTACTGGCAAGTCAACCTTTGTAAAGATGCTACTGGGAGAGGTTGCACCTGATAGTGGTAAGTTTGATATTGGTGAGACAGTGCGCTTTGGTTATTTCTCACAAGAAGGGTTAAAGTTCCGTGATGATCAAAAAGTTATTGATATTATCACAGACATAGCAGACTATATTGACCTTGGAGGAGGCAAGCACATGACGGCTTCACAGTTCCTCAACTACTTCCTCTTCTCACCAGAACAACAGCACAACTATGTGTACAAGCTCTCTGGTGGAGAGAAACGCAAGCTCTATCTCTGCACAGTCCTAATGAAGAATCCGAACTTCTTAGTACTCGATGAGCCTACCAACGACTTTGGATATTCAGACTTTACAGATTCTTGAGGAGTATCTTCAAGACTTCCCTGGCTGTGTCATCGTGGTATCACACGACCGATATTTTATGGATAAGGTTGTTGATCACCTCTTAGTATTCAAGGGTGAAGGGGAGATTCAAGACTTCCCTGGTAACTACACGCAGTTCCGTGACTTTCAAAAGATGAAGTCAAAGGAAGAAGAACAGCAGAAGCCTACAAAGAATAGTAGTCCCAACAGCAAACGAAGCTAAGAAGGATTATCGTAACAACACAAAGCGTAAGATGTCCTTCAAGGAGAAGCGGGAATACGAACAGCTTTCTGATAAGATTGCACAATTAGAGGAAGAGAAACAACAACTTGAAGAAGAACTCTGCTCTGGTAATCTATCTGTAGACGAACTTACAGAAAAGAGTAAACGTCTACCAATCTTAAAGGAGGAACTGGACGAGTTAGAACTTCGCTGGTTAGAGTTGGCTGAACTTGCTTAACACCCTCAACCCTACTCTACCCAATGAGGTTTCTCATTATGAAGAGTGAATAATTCACTCCACGATATGCATGGAAGAGTCTCCACTTTTCAAAGGACAATTCATCATATCGGATGTCCCGACTGACAAAAAGGTGTTCCCCTAATTTCTTTTAGGGTAATTCCATGAAATGAATGAACTATTCCTATTATCTTTGCTGCATAACAAATAAGATAATAACTAAAAAAGATGATTATGGAAAAGAAGAACTTTTATCGCCAGCTTCGCCTTAGTTGCGTAGTCCTTATGGCAGTCTTTGCACTCAGTGCTTCAGCACAGTCTTCACGTCAAGTACGTCCTTACTCTTTCAATAAGAAAGGTGTATTCTATGGTCGTCAACCAGTTATGGGAATAGACATACGCACCTTCGTTGATCTTGGGTATGGTTATGCAAAAGATAGATATAACGTTTATTTTGAAGGACAGATTCTTCCATTCGTTGACCCAATGACCTTCCGTCTTAAGGTACCAGGAAGTGTTTACCAAGGTGGCTATCCAGGCGATTATTCTGATGACTATCCAGTTAATCCTCGTGATGGGTACGACCCTTATTATAATGAAGGTTACGTCGTTACTTCTAATGCAGTTCTTTACAATGGTAGAAAGATTAGCGACCGTGCAAGTAGCTTTAAGGACTTAGGCTGGGGATATGGTAAAGACGCCTTCGATGTCTATTATATGGGTGACAAGGTAAGTGACGCCAGAAGCTCCAGCTTCAAAGTACTCAAAGATGGATATGCAGAAGATGCATTTGACACCTATTATCGTGGAAAAGTAGTAAGATAATAATTCAATTATGATAGATCAGATACTTTCTTATAACAAAAGGTTTGTGGCTGAAAAAGGCTACGAACCTTTTATTACATCTGGGCAACCAGATATGAAGTTAGCTATTGTCAGCTGCATGGACACCCGTTTGACAAGTTGCTACCCAATGCACTCGGCTTGAGAAATGGTGATGCAAAGATTATTAAGGTTGCTGGTGGAACCATTCTTACCCCCTACGACTCTGTGATGCGTTCCCTTCTTGTGGCTATCTATGAGTTGGGTTGTCAAGAGGTTATGATTATCCATCACTCTGGTTGTGGTGCTTGCGACATGAATGCAGACCATTTTCTTCATTTGATGCGCGAGCGTGGAATCACAGACGAGGCTATCAAAGAAGCAGAACAGCAGGTTAATCTAAACGAATATTTGGACGGATTTCATGACACAGAGGCAAGCGTACGCCGTACGGTCAAGGCTGTTCAACAGCACCCACTCGTACCCAAAGACGTTGTAGTACGTGGCTTTATCATTGACTCACGTACTGGTGAACTAACACCAGTCGACTAACACAACATCAAATGAACTGAGACCCTTGTTGATAATTGCTTATCAAACAAGGGTCTCATCATTTACTGTACTTTGACATTTACATGTCACTGAGTATTCTCTCAGTTGCTTGTAGGTTAAGATAACGTTTACATAGTTAGTTTTTAATGTCATCTCCGACATTCCGATACAAAGATATACATTTCTGTTAGAACAACCAAAAATTATCCTATTTTTTTGTTATATTTTTAGTAAAAAAATATCACTATCAGAACCTCTCTAATTCTTAAACTTTTCTATATAAAATACAATAAATTATTCATTCTATGTATAAATAAACTCTTTTTCGTCATTTTGAGTATCCCTATTTAATTACATCTTACACTGAAATATGCATAATACATCATCATTCTCTATTATTTAATAAAGAAATATAGTCTGTCGATTGAACATACTACATATTAGTTAGCCCATTAGTCTCACTTACGATACCTTCCTAATAATAACACAACGTCTCTCTGTGCTTATTTTTTTAAGCCACGTGATGATAGTCCGCACATATCGTGCTGATGCTCCGCACATGTGGTGCTGATGGTAAACACCATTGGTGCGAAGTACTAAATACCATGCAATCTATTGTCGATGTGGAACAAACTTATTGTTAGAAGCAAGCATGGGTAACCATCCACACATTTAAGTAAAGAACCAGAAAAAAACTGGGACACACAAAATAATGTACATCCCAGCATTAGAAACCATTTTAGAATATATAATTTTCACCTATATATATTCTACTTCGAGCCTAAGGAGAAATTTAACAGGTAACGTATACTTTGTAGCAACCTTCTTATTACCATTTATACCAGGATTCCACGCTGGCATCTTTGACACTACACGAAGGGCTTCCTTATCAAGAGAAGGACTAACAGAACGTACAATCTCTGGCTGAATAACCTCACCCTTGTCTGTTACGATAAAACGTACCATAACACGTCCTTGCTCTTTTCTACTTACTGCATCTTTCGGATAACGAAGATTCTCTGATAGCCATTGATATAAATTACCTTTAAATGTAGGCATGACTTCTGCAACTGTATATACTTGATTAGGCGCTTTCTTTGGTTTTTGTTGTATCTCAACACTTGACGTAAGCTTTGTTACATTACGTGCTATAGTCTCGATATTACTTACAGCCAATAGCATTGCTACCAATGGAATATAAAGCATATACTTTGCTTTAAGGATTCCTTTTGTTTCTTTTTTGTTCATCATCTTGATTCGTTTTTTAATAGGTAAAACATTAAAATTATTTGTTATTGTAGCTACATTCTTCCTATATGTTAGTCCAAGCAAATGATACTGATACTCTTTATTATCCTTACCATTAGCAAGTACGTTGTTATCAGCAAGATATTCAAGATTTAATCGCACTTCACGTTTGAGCAACCAGACGAAAGGATTAAACCAAAAGACTACACAAAATAGTTCTGCAAAGATTATGTCTATTGAGTGGAGTTGCTGGCAATGTGTCAATTCATGCATCATTATCTCCTCTATCTCATCGCTCTTATGCCTCTCTGGATTGATGAATATCCAATCAAAAAAGGAGAAAGGACCTTCGTCATCGGTTAACAGATAAACCTCTGTATCATGTATATACGCAGTTTGACTATTGTTCTTTAGCAATATAATAGAAAATAACTGCCATCAAAAAACGTAGTAGTAAAACACAGGTAACAACACCATAAACTATCAACACTATCAACTCCCATAGTAAGACTCCACCATCTTTCGATGATGTAGATACAGTTGGTAAAACGACTGATGCATATTCATTTGCAATGGATGTCATTCCTTCGCTGTTGCTTAGCCATGCGGAAAAATCCATTACTGGTAGCATCATAGCAACAAAATACATTCCGATAAGCGTAGCCCGACGCCATGAAAAGAAGGTATCTCCTGTGAACATCAACTTATAAAAGCTGAAAAGTAGAATAAGGGCTATATTCAATTTCAATAAATACATTATCATAATCGTCAAAACGTTAAGTCATTGTTATTAGAGAAAAGGGAAAAAATACGTATTTATCGATTACTCCTCTTTTCCCCTTTTCAATCTCATTTATAATATCTTTCAGTTCTTCTGGCGAGATGTTATCCTCCTTTGCAAAAAAGGAAACCATTTCACGGAAGGAACTCTTAAAGTACTTATCAACGAAGCCTTTCATGAAATCTGCTTTATACTTCGACTGTTCTATCTTCGGAACAAAGTGATAGGTCAGTCCATGCTGCTCAGCGACTACATATCCCTTACGCTTCAGATTGTTCATGATTGAAGCCACTGTGGTATAAGGAGGTTTAGGATCTTCCAACTTTTGCAGTACTTCTTTGATAGTGCAAGCTTTTTTTAAAGCTCCATACCTGCAACATTATTTCTTCTTCTTGTTTAGTTAGTTTCTCCATAAATTATATATCTAAAAGTTTACGCCACAAAGCTACGAATAATTCGTAAGAAAGTCAAGCATTAAATAGTGAAATAAAGTTAATTAGATAATATTTCACATTATATTTCAATGTAATACGAAATATTAGTAAGAACACATGATTAGTAAAATGTCAGCTTTTACATTAGGTTTTACCCTGTAAATACTAAAGTTGTTCCTTTGGAATTATCAGCCCTCTATTAATAAGAAAGTTATGGTTTTTATTCAACATCTCTTGTCTTTATGCTTGTAAAAGTGTACATTTGTACTTACATATTAAGCGTAAAAACAAAATGATTAGAAAAACTATATACCCTTCCTTGCTGTGGCTGCCTTAATGTTGAGTAGCTGTGACAAAAGGATCACAAGATAAAACCGAAAGCAGACAGTCATGACATTAAGACTATCCCGACAGAGATAACTGATAAAGGCGATCAGGCTGTTAAGAATGCAAATAGAAAGGGATGCTGGCTTCATCAGTAACAGAGTAAACGAGGTTACACTGACGATTCCCTTGTTTTGGGAGTTGTCAACATGGACAACCTTGACCTACTGCCCCCCGTCCTAACGAGATAAGCAAGAAGGATTCTACCATCATTAAACAACTGAATAATGGAGAGGTATTCTTATTACAGCCAGGAACTAAAAGGTATTATGCTAACGGACGCAGGCTCAAAAGCTATTAGTTCGCTTTCCAAATGGGCGAATTATGGGTTTGGAAGTCGGCAACAAAGTAGAATATTAACATGTCAGTGCTAAACTTTTTATTCGATTTTCAAACATCATATAAGAAAATAATATTAGTTATTTGTTATTTTTGAAAAATTAAAAATATAACTTTGCATAAGGAAGTACAGATGTAAATATCAACGTAAACATAACTTCTTAATATTTCATACACCAGCTTTCAACAGCAGGATGTCTTTATAATATTTTGTATCTAAATCAAGGCAATAGTAGCTTTTAATTTCAATTTGATATGCTTGAAAATGCTTATATTTCTTCATTTATCCTGAATAATCTTTGGGGAAAGTTCAATGTTTGTTTGCGAGACTTAGATCCTAAGATGAATATTCTTGTTGGTATAAATGGATGTGGGAAAACTACACTTTTGGACGAAATCTACAGCTACCATACGTCGCCTACTCCAAGTCCAATGCATGGTTTATCAGCTCCTCACGTTTATGCCTCACCAAACAGATTAGAGGGAAGCACTTTGATTTACCTAAAATCTTTAGATAATTATGCTCAGTTAGATAAACGTAAGAAAGGTTCTGCACTTACACAAGCGCTGGAATACGTAATTTATCAAAACAAAGAATCCTTCTCTTTCTTTAATTATAGGATGGGAATTATAGATTTTCCACAGGAAGCAGAGGTCATAAAAAAGCGTATCCAACACTTCTTTGACATAATTAATGAGCTGTTTGCAGATACCAATAAGAAAATAACTATACATGACAGCAGACTTGTTTTTCAACAAGAAAAAGTCTTTAGTTGAAGTAAATCAACTTTCTTCTGGTGAAAAAGCAATTACTCTTAATGCTTCTTAACGTATTCTTGCTTAAAGAGGAAAAAGCCGTCATACTCATGGATGAGCCTGAGATTTCTTTGCATATCTCATGGCAATATCGGCTATTAGACATTCTAACAGCATTAAACCCACAAGCTCAATTTATTATAACCACGCATTCTCCAAGTATTTTTCGGAGACGGATGGGGAAATAAAGTTATTTATTTTTGAAGACATAACAGAAAAAAATGCTAAATTCAGATATCTATAGGGATCAAGCTAATTACTGGAAGAATTCTCTAATCATTGATCGTACTATTAAAGCCTGTGTGCATCTGGAAGATGAAGATGATATCTTTTTCTGGAATACTATATTGCAGAAATATAATGCTGGTAAGTATCGTTATATCACTTATAGCAAAAGCAAAAAAGAGAATGAAACTCGTGGATGCGAGCAGTGCTTGAGGTTTTTACCCTTTCTTTCAGAAACTTTTTTTATTTGCATCGATAGTGATTACAGATACTTACTTCAGCAACCTGATATTGACGCACAACACCATGTCTTACAAACCTATACCTATTCTTGGGAGAGCCACTTCTGTGAAAAGCAAACACTTGAGAATAATTGCAAGACAGCGGAGCTAAAATCAGACTTTAAATTCCTATCTTTTCTATCAGAGTTCTCTCATATAGTATACATACCCTTACTAATATTGCTCCACTCAAAACAGAATAATGATAAAGAAATAGCCGAAAAGGAGTTTAATGCTTGCTTACCAAAGCAATGTCGTGGGATTGAATTAAAAGATAGTGGTAAAGCATTATTAGCCAACATATCCGACCTTTTTACAAAGCTATTAGACAAACATAAAACGTATATTGAGAAGATTAATCTTGATGAAGAAAGGAAAAGATATAGTGCTTTAGGGCTGACTAAAGATAATGCCTATCTGCACATCAGAGGGCATAACATCTTTGACCTACTGGAGTATATAGGAAGACAACTTTGTCGCCCACAAAGATTAAAGTTTAAGGATGATGCTCTTAAACGGTGTTTAAGCTCTGAAAGTTACTGGGAAATAGAACATATTATTAGCGATATCAAATCCTTAAGTCTGTAAATGAACTAAGGCTATATATTATAATTCCATGTTTTTTATTATAAGAAAACCATTTCATATTCTATTCTTTATTCTACTATTGATAGTTACCAAGCCCGTATTGGCAGCGCATAACCCAGTTGATTACGTGAGTACATTAGTGGGATCAGCCTCAAAATCAGAACTTTCAACCGGTAACACCTACCCTGCTATTGCCTTACCATGGGGCATGAACTTCTGGACTCCACAGACAGGAAAGATGGGAGATGGCTGGACTTACACCTACGGGGGCGATAAGATTCGCGGTCTCAAGCAGACACACCAACCAAGTCCATGGATTAACGACTACGGACAGTTCTCTATCATGCCCGTCGTCGGTAAGAAAGTCTTTGATGAAGAAGGACGCGCCAGTTGGTTCTCGCACAAAGCTGAGACTGCTACGCCTTATTATTATAAGGTTTATTTAGCTGACTATGACGTCACTGCAGAGATTAGTCCGACCAGTCGTGCTGCTGCAATGCGCTTCACCTATCCACAAACAGATGAAGCTTATTTTGTCGTTGATGCCTTTGATAAAGGTTCTTCCGTGACAATTATGCCTGACAAACGTACAATCGTGGGCTATACAACAAAGAATAGCGGAGGTGTACCAGCAAACTTCAAGAACTATTTTGTGCTTCGTTTCGACCACGAATTCTCTTTCGTTGGCAGTATTGAAGATGGGAAACTATCAGAGGGAAAGACTTCTGCAACCAGCAATCACGCTATGGCTGTTGTAGGATTTCGCACCAAACAAGGCGAACAAGTTAATGTACAGGTAGCCTCATCGTTTATTAGTGACGAGCAGGCATTGTGCAATCTCAAGGAAGTTGAGGGAAAGACATTCGACGAAGTGAAGACAGAAGGAAGAAAGGAATGGAATAATGTATTAGGACGTATAGAGGTAGAAGATGACAACATCGACCATCTTCGCACTTTCTATAGTTGCCTCTATCGCTCAGTACTTTTCCCACGTTCGTTCTATGAGTTTGACGAACAGGGTAATCCTATCCATTATAGTCCATATAATGGCAAAGTACTACCGGGCTATCTCTTTACCGACACAGGTTTCTGGGACACTTTCCGCTCGCTCTTTCCATTGCTCAACCTCGTCTATCCTTCAATGAATGAGAAGATGCAAGCGGGCTTAGTCAACGCTTATAAGGAGAGTGGATTCCTTCCAGAGTGGGCAAGTCCAGGACATCGTGATTGTATGGTGGGTAACAACTCTGCTTCGGTCGTTGCTGATGCTTACATCAAGGGCTTGCGTGGCTACGACATTGAAACACTTTGGAAGGCTGTTGTGCATGGTGCTAATGCTGTTCACCCAACCGTTAGCTCTACTGGACGAAAAGGCTTTGACTATTATAATCGCTTAGGTTACGTACCTTATAACGTGGGAATCAACGAGAGTGTTGCCCGTACCTTAGAGTATGCCTACGATGATTGGTGTATCTATCAATTGGGATTAAAACTCGGAAAGAGTGCTAAGGAACTAAAAACTTTCAAACTTCGAGCAATGAACTATCAGAAGGTTTTCGACAAGGAAACGGGTCTGATGCGTGGACGTAATGAGAACGGTAGCTTTCAATCGCCATTTAATCCTTTCAAATGGGGTGATGCCTTCACGGAAGGAAACAGCTGGCATTACACGTGGAGTGTATTCCATGACCCTGCTGGGCTGGCAAAGCTGATGGGAGGATACGATAAGTTTAATGCAATGTTAGACAGTGTCTTCCAACTTCCTCCTATCTTTGACGATAGCTATTACGGCTTTACAATTCACGAAATACGTGAGATGCAAATCATGAACATGGGCAATTACGCACATGGAAACCAACCTATCCAGCACATGATTTACCTCTATGACTACAGCGGACAGCCTTGGAAGGCGCAGTATTGGGTGCGTGAGGTGATGGACCGACTCTATACTGCGCAGCCTGATGGCTATTGTGGCGACGAAGACAATGGTCAGACATCAGCTTGGTATGTCTTCTCTGCTCTCGGCTTCTACCCTGTTTGTCCTGGCAGTACACAATATATGATTGGTACTCCCCTTACTTTCAGTAAAGTCAAGATACAGCTTGAAAATGGAAAGACCATTACAATTCATGCTGAAAAAGAATAGCATAGACAATCGCTTTCATTCAGCGTATTAAAGTGAATGGACAGCCTTATCCGCATTATTATCTTGAACATGAACAGCTGATATCAGGTCCTATAATCGACTTCACAATGGGCAATAAACGTGCGAAATAGAAGCTATCACATCCCCTTTGCACTCAATAAACAGATTTTGTTTCTATTTGAACAAATCTGTTAATTTAGAGACAGTATGTTAATGAATTCTATAAAATCATTTAAAAACGGAATAAACAATTCCCTGCTATTATAATTTCTTTACGTATATTTGCAACATATTAATCCAAAAATGAATATATAACAATGAAGAAAAACTTTTTTTCTAACCACGCTTTATGTGCTGGTTTAGTATTAGGTGGACTGTTTACATTTTCCAGTTCATACGCTGCAAACAATGAAGTAAAGGATAATAACAACGTAGTAGCTGCTGCACCTACAACCAACTCTAAGATTGTTGGCACCTGGGAGCTTACAAATAAGGGTAGCTATGCCATTGTGCGCAATCCAAGAACACATAAGGAATATAAGGTAGGTTTCACGATTGACAGATATGACGACTATAAGTTCCTCCCTGTTGACTTCGCTACAGGTGAGCCAGTTAATCTTCGTACGCTTGTTGGTCACGATGATAACGACCTCGATGATGAGTTGCACCGTTTCGATTTCTTCCATGATGGAACCATGAGCGTTATAGAAAGAGAAGACAACGGCAGATGGAAGCGTGATGACGATATCGGTGTTTATGGTTTCCGCCGTGATGGTTTCTTTATGAAGATAGACGGTAAGATGCGCAAGAACCTCCAAATTAGATTCTTGAACAACAATGAGTTTGAGCTAACTCAGACCAAATTCAATGACAGCGACTTGAGAAGAGTAGTCGTTAAGAAGGTTATGAGATATGTTCGTGTTACAAGAAAGTAAGACATAACAAACTCAAACTTATAATACATACCCCCAATTAACAGTAGCTTGAACTTATATAAAGCTCTGTTAATTGGGGTTTCTTCGTTCTTCAAGATAAGGAGTGATAAAGTAAAACCCCTATTACATAATAAATCACACGAAGAAATAAAGCAGACGAAGTTAAAAGTAACACCCGAAAAACACCCCTGCAGGCTACATTTTTAGCCTAAAAGGCAAAAGAAATATATTGACAAAAAGATTAAAGAAAAGGTAGGAAAATGGATTAAAAAGTGACTTATTTCTTCACCTTTGTAAGCTACTTGCTATCAAGTAGTTGAAAATTAAGATTTCAAAAGGTGCTTAATAAGGCTTCAAAAGGGCGTTAGTAAGGGTCTTAAAGGGCATCTTTTGCAAGCCAAAAGGGCGTTAATTACAAGCTATTTTGTGGTCTTTACAAAATCAGTATGTGAAAAAAATTCGGACAAAAATAGACGCTTTTGCAAAAAGCTTTGAAAGTGATAAGGTTTACCCTTTGCAGTTGAGAGCTTTAAGAAAACTTCATACAGAGAAAAAGAGAATAAAGACAAAGCGATAGAAAGTCCACAAAGACAACAACGGTGTGTGGAGCAACGAAGGTTGTTTGCGAGTTTTATAGTCACCTTGTTAGCAGGGCAAAAAGAAAGGATGAATTCTCAACGATAGAGAACTCACTCCTTTATAAATAGGGTTGTGTAGGTTATTTCACCACCTTTTTGTAAGTTTTGTTTCCTTGTTTAATGATAACAACGCCCTTCACTTGGTTTTCGTTCACCTCACGTCCGTTAAGGTCAAATACCTTTCGGGGTTGGTTTTCGTCGTTCTCGATAGCAGAGATGCCTAAAGAAACATTGTTTGTGTCCTCTACTTTCCAGCCTTTGCTTAATATTTTATTAATTATTTCGGTTGAGTATTTGTTCTCTTCACCCACTATATCTTTGAGAGTTAATATTCTTTCGTAGTTCGAAGGATCGCTCTCTACTGGCAAATCGTTAGCTAACTGCTCCATTTGCTCAAGAGTAATCTTGTTTTTTGTGGATATCTAAATTCATAAGATTTGGATTGTTTGCAATGTTTATTTCTGTTATATTGTTTCTATAACAATCAATTCTCCCAAGGGCATGATGGTCTGTCAGAGTTAATTTGGTTATTTGGTTGTCGTTACAATATACTGCTCTGAGAACACCCACCGTATTGGAAATATTTAGCTCATTCAATTTATTGTTAGCGCAGAACAAGTAATTTAGTTTACCATCCTGGGGTAAATTGAGAGTAGAAATGTTGTTTTCTGTACATATTAATACTCTTAGTGACCTTGTTTGTAGACACGTCTAAAGTTGTAAAGTTGTTTCTACTGCAATCAAGTCGTATTAATGTCTTTGCTTTCTTGGTGTCAACTGTGGTGATATGGTTATCTGGAAATTCTAAAAATAAAAGTTCAGGATTTGAGATATCTATTGAGGTGAGTTCGTTATTGGGGCAGAGTAAGTCTGATATGTGACCCAAAATTTTCACTGTATTCGAGGTAAGTTTATAGGTTTGGAAGTAATATTCACTAAATCTTTCAGAGTCTCTTTTTAATGTTGAACTCACTAATGTTGCGCCTTCAAGTTGTATATCTTCAACATTTGTACCAGGCAACATCTTGAGTTGCACATTAATAGTTTCACCAACACTCTTATTTGTAGTGAAAGAGATGTAAGGTGTTTAAGAATAATTAGGTATTTCAATTCCTGCTGCATCTGTAGCCTTTCCAACCTTTATTATTTAAATTTTTTTCGTTAGAGCATTTTAAAAAGTTTTATACCATACTGTTCTATAAAACTCACTTATAAACTCTATTGATGGAACTAATCTAAATTCTCCTTGTCTGTTTGACGCATCTCCAACAGTAGGTAAAGAGGCTACCAGTTGCTCAATTAGAGACATGTTAGTGGTTGACCTAACAGCATCTACATAAATAAGCTTTGGATTATATTGGACGCTTAGCTCTGATATGTTGTTATAGGTAAAAAGATAAAAGCGCTTAGAAGTGGACAGTTATCTATACTAAGTTTGTTTAGTTTATTCATACCGCAATCGAGACGATTCAAGTGATATGCTGCTGAAATGTTAAGTTCTTTAATCTCATTAGAATGACAATATATTTGAGTGATACGCTCTAACGATGTTTTTAATGTTGTTATTTTATTATCTGAGCAGTCTAATGAATACAATTCTGTAGCATGAGACAAGTCTAATTCCTTTGATTTTTATTCTTGTAACACGTCAAGAGTGCTGATATGAGTATCGTTACTAAAAATCAAATTTCTCAATTAAATTATTGCGACAGTATAAATGCTAACAAATTTTTAGCATTAGATAAATCTAAATAGTCGATTTTATTATCGTTGCACTCAAGCTGTGCTAAGATTAGTACAGTTATCTACATGCAAACTTTCAAGTAGGTTATTAGAACATTTTAAAATCCTTAAATTTGGACATTTTGAGAGGTCTAATGATGTAATTTTGTTGTTGGCGCAAATAAAGTCACTCACTTCTCCTATAATACGAACCTCTTGTGAAGTGAGTTTATAGGTTCTATTCGATTTTAATAGATTTGGGAAGGTCTTCACTTTTTGTTAAAGTTGCACCTTCAACTGTAATGCTTTCTATATTTGAACCGTCTGGATATGATATTTCTAAAGTAGATTTCTTCGCCAACACTTTTATCAGTTCTGAATGTTATTTGATCTTTGTTGCCTTCTTGTTCGAGAGTTTGAGCATTGACATTGTCTTTTTTAAGCGCAACGACATCGAGGGCAGACGAACCTACATTGTTGCCGTTTCGTTGCTCTGCGCCACGCATGTGATGGGTTGGTGTACTGCTTTCGTTATTCGAAAGATGTGCTGAATAATTGGGACAAGCTCCATTGAGGGATGCCATTGTTGTGCCTCCTACTAAAAGAAGCATTGATAAAAATAGTAAAATTCTTTTCATAAATAAATATTTCTTGTAGGTTATTGCGACAAAAGATACACATTTTTCAATAATAAAACATAAATAATCCTATATATTGAAATAAATCTATTTTAAAATATAATAAAAGTTGTATAAATGAAAAACAAAAAGTATTCTTCTATCTGTTAATAATATTTTTATTGACGTCAACAGCATTGCGGTTGGTAGGTAAAAACAATGTGGTTAAGGATATCGTCGAGGCATATCAAAAGCAAAAAGCGACATCATGGGTGTCCCTTTCGTTGTTTTATAGCAAATGAAATGCTTATCTCAAACAGAATTTACCTGTTTGACTAGAAATATAATATAATTTCTAAGCTGCTGTTGACTTGGAAGTCCATGAAGACAACGACAGTGTGTGGAGCAACGAAGGCTGTTTGCGAGTTTTATGCACAAAGCATTTATCCCTAAAGTTATCAGAAAGCCGTATGTTTCGTTTCTGTCAACCTTCGTACTATTGTCACCTCCATGATATTGCATTAATCTCCAGCCACCCTACATCTCTGTGTGACTTATTATGTAACAGAGCTTTACTTTATTATTTCATTTTACGGAAGAAGCAAAAAATAGCCCAAAAAGTCCCGAAATACAGTTTTTTTGTGTAAGTTTGTACAGCATTTTAAAACTGAGTTAAAAATAACATAACACAAACAACAAAATATGAAACGTAAGACATGGCGTAAAAACCATAAGTGGATTGGTATCATCATAACATTCTTCTTAGTAATGTTCTGCCTTTCAGGTATTGTCCTCAATCATCGTCAACTCTTTTCTGATATTAATGTAAGCCGTGGAATATTGCCTGGTCAGTATGAATTCAACCAATGGAACAACGGATTACTACGTGGAACATTACGCTACAAAGATTATAAAAACAAAGATAAAGTGTTCATATATGGCGCAGCGGGTGTCATTCAAACTGATACAACTGCTTCTCACTTCACCGAATATAACCAAGGTCTACCTGCTGGTGCTGACTATCGACAGATGCGAGGAATGGCTAAAACCCCACAAAATGACCTGTTTGCGGTTAGCGTCATGGACTTATATAAACTGGGAAAGAACGCATCTTGGCAAAAAATAGACTTACCTAAGCAAGAGGATGACGAACTATTGACAGATATCACCACCCATGGTGACACGCTCATCGTTCTATCTCGTTCTCACCTCTACTATGCTACAGCCCCTTATAAGAAGTTTACTTGTCTCACACTACAAGCTGGTGAGGGGAATGAGGGGAAGGTATCACTGTTCCGTCAAATGTGGTTATTGCATAGTGGTGCACTGTTTGGAACCGTAGGAAAGCTCATTGTAGACGGAATTGGAGTCGTCTTAATTATCCTTTGTGTGACGGGTATATGGTATTGGATTCGTCGTAAAACAGTATCAATGGTCGTTTGGCATACAAAGATTGGGCATTACACATTCGCCTTAACGCTATTTATCGCAATAACGGGATGGGCATTACGTCCTCCACTGATGATTCTCCTCGCCACAAACAATACGAAACCATTGCCTGGCACGACTTTAGACAATGATAATCCTTGGAATGATAAACTAAGAATGATTCGATATGATGAGCAAGCTCACGATTGGCTCATCTCGACTTCGGAAGGTTTCTACTCTCTTAAGAATCTCTCTTCCAAGCCAACACCTATCACCACAGCACCCCCAGTGAGTGTTATGGGTCAAAATGTTTGGCAACATGCAGACAACAAATCATGGATAGTAGGCTCCTTCGATGGTTTGTTCTACTGGGATCGTAAGAATAACGTCGTACTTTACTACAATGATGCTATGGTCTCTACTCCCCGCATACCGGGCACTGCACCAGACGAACAGACAATCTCTGGCTATAGTTCTGATTTCACAAACAAGGAATGTATAGCAACCTATTTCCAAGGTTCATCCTTCGCAAAACAGCCAGAAGAATTGAAAGATAAACCCATGTCGCTTTGGAGTTTTGCTTTAGAGGTACACACAGGTAGAATCTATGCCGGTGCATTAGGCTCCTTCCTCTTCATTTTCGTCATCGGCATCCTCATCATCTTCGTACTTGTTTCTGGTAAAAAGGCGTAGGGATAGAATTCTTCCGTAGTAACTTGGAGTGTACTGAGAGTTTTAGTATTTGCCATATTCATGTATTGCAAATAGTCTTCAGCACTCTTATGAATTACTTTTACAAATTACATCATTTTTAAATAATGCTGTAACGTACATATAAATTTCCCTATACAATGGCTTTTTAGACTCTACCACAAACATGGTATTTTTCAGGTAATTAGGGTGTAAAAAGGCATGATAAATAGGTATTTTTGAAGCATTATTTGAAATAAATACAAAATAATTTCTTTTGCAGTTTGAAGATTAATATATATCTTTGCCGACAAATCCAAATAATAGGGATAAAATAGATTAAAGAAATAGGATAAAACTAAACTTAATCTATAAATTGCGGGATAATTCCACAAACACAAAGTATAAAATCAAGACATAAAGTCAATAAAAAACAGATTATGAACAAAGTAAAATTATTATTAGATTTCGTTCTTAACACCGCAGCATCGCTGAAGGGTACAGGTATTCATTTGATACGTATTGCCATCTTTATCATCTTCGTATGGATTGGTGGTTTGAAGTTCTGGAACTATGAGGCAGAGGGTATTGTACCTTTCGTTGCTAACAGTCCGTTTATGAGCTTCTTCTATACAAAGCAAGCACCTGAATATAAGGATTATAAACTCAAAGAGGGTGAGTTTGATAAGGTTAAGCATGACTGGCATGAGGCAAACAACACTTATACATTCTCACACGGCTTGGGTATTGCAATCATGTCATTTGGTATCTTGACATTATTGGGTATTTGGTTCCCAAAGGTTGGTTTTGTAGGCTCTGGACTGGTCATTATCATGACATTCGGAACGCTATCCTTCCTTGTCACGACACCTGAAGTTTGGGTTCCAGACTTAGGTAGTGGTGAACATGGATTCCCGCTACTAACTGGTGCAGGTCGACTTGTCATCAAGGACGTATGTATTTTAGCAGGTGCCGTTGTTGTATTAGCAGACTGTGCACAGCGAATCTTGAAAAATAATAAGAGATAAACGATTATAAAAAAGGGGATGTTACAGTACATTCCCTTTTCTTTTATATAAATACAAAGAAGAACACAGTCTTTAATCAGTTTGAAAGATACTTACATTTGGCTTATATATAAGTGCTTCATTTCATATTGATCGTTGATATTGCAAAGCTAAATTCAGCATCAACACCATTTGGTGTTTACCCTTAGCACATTATGTGCGAAGCGTCAGCACGACATGTGCGAAGTATCAACACAACGATAGAAAACCATAAATGAGGCTCATTATGAGTACTATAAGATACGGAAAAGCACTAAAGAAAGACTTATGTCAGAAATATTTACGACTCCGTACCAAGATTGAATAGAGATTCTTTTAATAGGAAAACACATCAGAAGCATCATTTTTCTGCAAACAATATAAAACATGATATCACATTTTCAGAGTAATTCGTTATCTTTGCAGACAAAGTAGAATCTAATGACTACAAAATATAACATAAGGACAAAGAAGCGTTTATTTACCAATTGGCTTTGTTTGATGCTATTATTTATCATCACAGGCTGCAAGGAAACTACGACTTCACGGTCACTATCAGAGCGGGAATTCCACTATGATGACCGATTGTCAACGCTGTCTATAGATAAGAATGGATACTGGATAGGCGGTGAGACAGGTGTTATATGGCATATCGACGGACAGAATAGGAAGCGTTTCTACACGGGTTTAGACCGCATCTATGACATTAAGCGTGATTCCAAGCAAAGCAATCAGATATGGGTGGCGACACGTAATGCTGGTTTACAATTATGGAACATAGCTGGCGACACGCTTATTCATAAGACAACCTTTGAGATTCCAAGCAAAGGCAACCGATACTCTCCATATAGTATTGAAATTATTGCTGTCCGGTAAACCTTTTCCACATATAAAAGTTAAGGGCTAAAATCCGTATTTGGATTTCAGCCCTTTTTGTTACTTTTGTTTCTGCGATAAAACTTCAATAACATGGGCAAAAGTACACATTTTATCGGACAGCCGGTCTATAATCAGGTAATAAAATTACTCGATAAGCAACAAATCAAGCAAATCAGCCTTGAAACACCCCCGAAGTTGAAGCTTATGTGAAGCGTCTTGATGGGTGGACTCACCTTGTCATAATGCTTTTCGGTGTTCTCAAACACTTTGATTCTCTTCGGGAAGTGGAGATAGGCATGAAGGCTGAAGTAAACAAACTGCATCATCTTGGCATCGACTATGTCGTCCGTCGTAGTACGCTTGCTGATGCCAACAAGCGTCGCCCACAAGAGTTCTTTGCAAGCGTTTATGCGTACCTCTTAGAGCGTTATGGTTCTTTTTTATCGGACAGCCGCCCTAAAGGTGAACAGAAGACATGGGAAAAGCTTCTGTATATGATGGATTCAACTACGATTACCCTTTTTGACAACATACTCAAGGGTGTAGGCAGACACCCCAAGAGTTGTAAGAAGAAAGGCGGTATGAAGGTTCATACGGTGATGAAGTATCATGTTGGCGTTCCCATGGTCGTACAGCTTACCTCTGCCGCCACGCATGATCATTATCTACTTAAAGAAGTGCATCTTCCTAAGGATGCTACCCTTACCATGGACAGAGCATACGTTGATTATGCACAGTTCCAGCGACTTACAGAGGAAGGGGTATGCTATGTGACCAAGATGAAGAAGAATCTCACCTATACGGAGTTGTCCTCAGTAACCTATGTAAGCCCTGATGGATTGGTTACACATACAGACAAGAAGATTGTCTTTGAGAAGGGGGAGATAAGACACCAGGCAAGACGAGTGGAACTGTGGAGTGACAACTCACATAAGTCAGTTGTCCTGTTGACCAATAACCTTGAGCTTGATGTAAAGGACCTTGAGGAGATTTACAAGCGAAGATGGGCTATAGAGTCCCTTTACAAGCAGCTCAAACAGAACTTCCCACTGCATTTCTTCTATGGTGACAGTGTAAATGCCATACAGATACAGACATGGGTGGTACTCATTGCCAATTTGCTTTGTACCGTTATCTCCAGAATGATAAAAAGACACGTATCCTTCTCGCAGCTGGTAACCATGCTGAGGCTCACACTGATGTATTACACTGATTTCATCTCATTTATGGAAAATCCACAAAATGATGAACTCATCATAATAGCTGAAAAGGCAAATTCACCACCAAAAGAACTTGACTTATTTGATTAGGGGGCTTGGATTTCAAAAAAGAATGCGGAATTACCTATATAAAGCCAATTCCGCAAGGATTTATATGTTATTTAAGTTTTACCGGACAGCAATATATTGAAATAATAGACAGCAATCTCTTTGTTGCTACTTCTCAAGGACTTTTCTCCATGCCGCTTAATCAACAGCAGCAAGGATTAAAGCCCCTTTACCCTATTCATAAAGAAAAGGCAGGTCAGTACTATGAACCTTTCTTAGTAAATAATCTCTGTCATGTTGGGAATAAATGGCTTTTTGCTTCAACGCAAGCTGGCGTAATAAGCATAAATCTCCCTACGAAGAAAATAGAACTACGACACAAAGGGGAGAACATACGCAATGTTGCTATCTATGATGGAAAACTCTACATTTTATCTGATAAGCAGTTGACTATCGAAGGATTTGATGGTACAGAGAGTAAGACTTTCTCGCTGCCTCAATCGGTACTTTCCTTCTATAAAGCCAGTTCAACCTACTATTTCATCACATCGTCTACAATATTATTATCCGACAACTTAGAGCGTTTTGTTAGTATTCCATTGCGAAATAATATTCCTGACAATCCGCATCAAATATCCATTGCCGACGATGGTAACGGCTTCTCTATCCTGCTGACAAAGAATGCTATATGGCGTATTCCACACCATCTTGGCTTCTTTAACGCTAACCCTCCTATCATTGCTGCTTGTGCATCCGACAAAGACCTCCTCTATGTTAATAACCAACATGAGTTATTCCGTCAAAAAGCAGGAGAACAAGTAGCTACAAAGATTTACGACTTTGAGAACGATGAGTTGCCAAAGGAGATGTATGCCAATGGTGAGAACATTTATTACTATAATGCTAATAACCAGCTATTCAGGCTAAATCTTGGTAATCATTACCTTGTCAATCAGCTCTTTAAACGTCCACAGCTACTGGCGAAACCAAAGACACGTATCACCTCTATGGCACTTCTGTCCCACCAAAGCAGAATACTCCTTGGTGTACAAGACTATCTATTATCCATTGACACCCAAAATGGTAAGACAGATACCATTAAGGCAATGAACAACAAGTATATAACTGCTTTTCATCAAGCACAAAATAGTGACGATATATATATTGCCACGCTCAATAATGGTGTATTTGTAGAAAAGGGGGAACAGATTAAAGAAGTTGCAGGAACACATGATAAAGTATTTATCAGTAGTCTACTGACATACGATGAGCAGAAACCTCATCTCCTATTGCTCACCAATCATCATCTACTGATTCAAGGTTCTGACTCTATTCAGACAGATGGAAGCTGTAGAATGTTCTGCATCAATGACAGTATTATCTATACAATACCAGAAACAGGTATACATAAGTATAAGATTAAAGGGGGGAAAACTAATTGATAGTGGTAGTTTCTTTGCAGACATCCACTTCAATACTCAGGCGGGATTTATCCTTGATAACACCTTATATATAGGTTCTGACCTTGGAGTTTTGCAGTTAACCTCTGGTAAGGAAGGAGCTGCCGAGTGGGTTACATTTGATGATAAGGTTCCAAGTCTACAACTTATTGGTATCATTCTCTTTTCCCTCATTTGCATCTTCAGCATTATATTCTTTAGTTATCGTAGACATCGGCTATTAACTTATCGCCAACTTCAGATGAGTAAGGACGACCTACGCAAACGTCTGGAAGCATTAGACACCTTAAAAGACAGACTAACGGAGAATGAACGCAACACGCTTGACAGTATCAGTAATGAGATTGATAGCATTAATATCAGCTCACAAAGTCTGCGTACTAACAATGAGCAGTTTGCCAAACTATCGGTACGTATTGCCCGACTGAACCGTGACACAGCTCTTCAGATGGTGAAATATCTGAATGACCAAATAGCTCGAATCAAGCAATTTGAGGTCTATGAACGTGACACTATGGTACATGACTCAGAAGAAGCACGCAATACGGACAACATAGAGATTATCATTGAACAATGCCGAAGAAATGAGGTATGGCTCAATCATATCCAAGAACTTAAGGAACGACTTAATAAATTCCATCGCTCTACACAAGGTACACTCGTGCTAAAGGGATTGAATGATGGTATGAAAGAACGCTTACACCATATTCTTAACGAATCAAAGCAACACCCTGTGGCTGAGGTTTATACTGACTTCATTGCAGTTAAGAATCAATATGAAAATATCTTCACGCCAGAGGGCTTAAAAGTTATCCGTGAATATATATCTGAAAGCATCGAACAACTGAAAAAGTTGGAGGGATATGAAGTAATGACTAAAGCTTTGACGGACGAATTGCAGTCAATAGAAAAAGACGTTGACAACCATGATCGCATAGTACTTCTTCGCTTATTACAGATGATTGATAATCGTATCAACCAAATAAAACATCTGAAGACACTACAAAAACTGATGCAAGATTATACTGCTGTACACGAGAATGTTGTGCAAGAGAATGAGGAAAGACGTATGAAAAAGTTTAACTCAAAACTCTTTGCTGACATCGACTCTGCTACACGTGACATCACTGACCAAATAGCAGAGGTGTCAGACGAGTTCTTCAAGAGTTTTGCCATGACAGATAAAGAAGTCTGCAAAGAGATATTCCACTTTACTGCAGCCAACAGTCAGCAGGTACGAGTCTTGATTTTGCTCCTTGCAATGCCACAAGTGAAGCGCACACTCTTACCAGGAATGTTAGGTATCTATGGCAACTTAAATCCTGTTGTCAGTCGTCTTTATCATAGTAAGATCGGTGATAACAATGCAACTCTTACTGCCTATTGCAAAGAGAATCCATCCAGTATCGTCTATTATATTTTAAAATTACCAGAATAAGAGTAACAACTGATAATCAATATATTAACAATAGTTGCATCCGTTTATTTTATCTAAAAAACAAGATGCAACTATTTTGTATACAACATTTCCTTTACCTTTGCAGCAACTTATTACTATTGTATTTTAATTAAACCATTTTATAAATTTAAAACTCTACCAGAATGACAAAGAAGACCTTAGTTATTGGTTTGCTGGCAATGTTCTCAGTAACCACTTTCGCACAGACAGCAGCAAAGAAGATCAAAGACGTACGTACACAACCAGACCTCTATTACCTTCAAGATGGACAGCAGGCAAGTTCACTCGAACTTCTCCCAGCACCTCCACAGCCAGGTAGTATTCAGTTCCTTTATGACCAAGCGCAGTACCAATGGGGTAAGATGCAGCGCAACACACCTCGTGGTGATCAGGCTGCAGCTGATGCACGTGTAGGTGGTGATGGTGTGCCTAACGCTTTCTCAGAGGCTTTCGGCATCAAGATTAGCAAGGAGACAACTCCAGAGATTTACAAGCTCGTTTTGAATATGCGTGAGGATGCAGGTGATTTAGCTACACGTAGTGCTAAAGATCATTACATGCGCGTTCGTCCATTCGCATTCTACAAGGAGATGACTTGTAACCCAGAGCAGCAGGAAGAGCTGTCAACCAATGGTTCTTATCCATCAGGTCACACAGCTATCGGTTGGGCTACCGCTCTTGTTCTCTCTGAGATTAACGTTGATCGTCAGAATGAAATCCTTGAACGTGGTTACCAGATGGGCCAGAGCCGTGTTATCTGTGGTTACCACTGGCAGAGCGATGTGGACGCAGCACGTATCATCAGTGCAGCTGTTGTAGCACGTCTCCACGCAGAACCAGCTTTCCAGGAGCAGTTGGCAAAGGCAAAGAAAGAGTTTGCTAAACTGAAGAAGGAGGGTAAGATTGCGAAGAGTACTTTTAAGACTGCAAACTAAGTCTTACAAAGCATAAGGCGTCATAGGAGTTAAGCCAATAGGTTTACACTGACTTTTAGTTAATGACTTAACTCCTCTATGACCCTTCTTATATCTCTATTTCTCAGATAAAACCCTAATTTATAGAATACAAATACCCTATGAAAAGAATTATCCTTATAGCTACCTGTGCCTTGATGACTTGTGCAGGGGCCTTTGCTCAGGAAGACGAGGAACCAAAGTTGGTTGTTAAGCCAACTGGTCGAATCCTTATGGATGCTGGTATAATGCACTCAACCGATGAGGCACTCAACGACCAGCTTAATGATGGTGCTGCTATTCCTGACGTACGTATTGGCGTAGGTGCAACATACGGTAAGTGGAAAGCAAAGGTTGACATTGGTTATGCTCGTCAGAGTCTTTCACTTAAAGATATTAGTCTTGATTATAACTTCAACAAAGAGAACTTGATTCGTATGGGTTACTTCGTACACCAGTTTGGTTTACAGAGTGGTACATCATCAAGTTTCAAGATTTCAATGGAAGAACCATTGGCTAACCAGGCTTTCTTTAACAGTCGTCTGATTGGTGCAATGTATGTGCACGCTGGTGAGAAATTCCATGCTACGGCATCTGTATTTGCAGAAAATGATGCGATGAAGATGTCAACCGACAAGCTTGGTAATGAAGCATGGGGTGCAATGACACGATTGGTATGGCGTCCTGCAACCGAGCGTGGAAAGATTTTCCATATTGGTATCAGTGGAGCATACGAGTCACCACGTTACAACAAGAATGCAGCCATCAGCCATAAGTCTTACACATTGAAGGCTCCATTCCCAACACGTATTGCAAATGTTGCAGCACAGGAAGCAACTATCACAGACGCTACAGCACTATGGAAGTTCTCTCCTGAAATGAACTTTGCAGTTGGTAACTTTGGCTTTGAGGCACAGTACTTCTACGTAGGTATCAAGCGTGATAACGCTATGCCAAACTATAGCGCATGGGGTGCATATAGTAATTTACGCTGTCTCCTCAAGGGTCAGGGCTATACCTATACTATGGCTGATGCGGGTATTGCTACTCCAGACCCAGGTTCTTTGGAGCTTGTTGCAGCTTACAACTACTCAACCTTGACTGATAAGGACGCTAACATCTTTGGTGGTAAAGTAAACGATTGGTCATTGACTTTCAATTATTACCTCAACAAGTATATGATTTGGCGTGTTCGTGGTTCTATCACCCGCGCAACAGATAACGCTACATTCAACAACAATACATTCTCTATCCTTGAGACACGTTTGCAGATTAAATTCTAAACGAATTCATAATCCATAATTCATAATGCATAATTATGATTACTTCAGATGCTCATGATAAGGGTATTATCATTAACCATAGATAAATCACCTATCTTTATAGCAAACAATGGTAATCATAATTATGAATTATGAATTATAAATTATGAATTATTCAAAACTCCTACTACAATGAGAAAACTTAATTCACTCTTACTCCTTTTAATACTGACAATCATTTGTCCAGCATTAGCACAGGCACAGCTTCAGCGTTCTGAGGCGTTCAAAGGAAAATACAAACTTAAAGGAAGTTGTTATTCTTTCTCGTCATAACATCCGCTCACCACTATCAACCAATGGTTCTGCACTGAGCAAGATGACTCCACACGAGTGGACAAATTGGTCATCTGCAGCCAGCGAACTGACACTCAGAGGTGGTGTACTTGAAACCGAGATGGGACAGTTCTTCCGCAAATGGACAATTGAAACAGGTTTGTTCAAAGACAACTATGTTCCAACAATTGACGAAGTAAATGTCTATGCCAACTCTATGCAGCGTTGTATCGCTACTGCACAATACTTCTCTGGTGGCTTCATGCCAGTGGCTAACCTACGTGTGAACCACCGCTATGTACCATCTAAGATGGACCCAATCTTCTTCCCTCGTCTTACAAAGAGTACTGAGGCTTTCCGCACTGAGGCTATGAAGCAAATCAATGCTATGGGTGGTAAGGAAGGACTCGTTGGTATCAACAAGGGACTGAAGGACAGCTACGACCTTATTGCCAAGGTCTTAGACATGAAGCAAAGTGAGTATTATAAGAAAGGAGAAATAAAAGACTTCGTTAATAACGATACACAGATTACGCTTGAGCTCAACCAAGAGCCAGGCATGAAGGGTTCGTTGAAGAACGCTAACTCAGCTTCTGATGCGTTTATCCTTCAGTTCTATGAGGAGCCTGATGCATTGAAAGCAGCCTTTGGTCATAAACTCACAACTGAGGATTGGACTAAGATTGCTAAGGTAAAAGACGTGTATGGCGATGTTCTTTTCACTGCTCCTATCGTTGCTGTTAACGTGGCTCACCCACTTTTGCAGTATATGTATGACGAACTGAACGACAAAGACCGTAAGTTTACATTCCTCTGTGGTCACGACTCAAACATTGCAAGTGTTGATGCTGCCCTTGGCGTTGAGGAATATTCACTTCCTAACTCTATCGAGAAGAAGACTCCTATCGGTTCAAAACTTGTCTTAGAGAAGTGGGTCGACGCTGCTGGTAAAGCTTATATAGCCGTAAACCTTGTTTATCAGAGTACAGACCAACTTAAGCAGATGTCCCTACTCGACCTGCAGCATGCTCCACAAGTATTCTCCTTAAAGTTGAAGGGTCTCAATCAGAATACTGACGGTCTTTATACTTTCGAGGATGTCAATGCACGTTTCCTTCAGGCTATTCGTGCATACGATGATATTAAGTAAGTGGACGAGTTGACAAGTGGACAAGTAGACGAGTTGCTTGTGAGAAAGATAGAAAAAAGGAAATGAGAATTTAACAAGCAACTTTCCTACTCTTAAACTCGTCAATCAATCAGCTTATATCCCATCTTCTACTTCGGTATTGTTGCTCCGCACGCCTTGTGCTGTTGGTTAGCACCACTCGTGCGAAGCCTTAGCACCACATGTGCGGAGCCTCAACACCTATCCTATTAAGGACAGAATAATGAAGAAGTGAACAAGTTTACTGTATAAAAAAGACAAAATAACAAAGTAAACAAGTAGATAGGTGAACCAGTTGCTTGTGTAAAAGATAAAAAAAGACATAATAACAAAGGACGTGAACAAGTTACTTATTAAATTATCACGTTACCTTTGTTACTATGTCTATTACCATGATACACCATCTTTTATTACAAGCAACTGGTAAACTTGTCTACTCCTTCACTTGTCTTCTCGCCTACCATATCTATACATCGTATACCCATCAGTTCCTTTCCCATCCCCGACATATCTAAAAGAAGAGGAAAAGGCACCCTTGACAATAAGCTCTGTAGCATACTCATAACCATAGCTGTCAGCATCAACGCATATTGCATGCAAAGGATAATAAACATTCTTCTTATCCTTAGCATAATTCTCCATCCCATTGGTAGTTTTTTTATTCACATAGAAGGTCGCTATATCGACATCTTCCATAGGCTTAACATACTTGATAAGGACGGCAGAATCGCCTAAGGCGGCATAGATTTTATCATTATGCCGCCAATAAAAACCTATACGTTCGTTTTCTTTCAGTTGCTTCCAATGTCCTCTTTCCTTATAATCATCATAAGGTTTGCAGGCTACAAGAAGCAATAGAATGATAAAGATATACCCTATTTTCATTCCCTTATAAACCTTTGCCTCTTACAATTCATCTTTTATTACAAGCAACTGGTAAACTTGTCTACTTGTTCACTTGTTTACTAACCAAGATACTCATCGTCACGAACGAGTATTTTTTCAATCTTACCAACATACATCGTATGAAGGTCACCATTAGGATAAGCCTGTTCAAAAATCTCCTTATCAATAAAACTACTTTCCTTTAGGTCTGCAGCATACTCTTTCTTACAAACAAGAACTAACTTAGCCTCCTTAAAATAAACACTATTATCAGCAAAAACCTTTGTCAATCCAGCCTTCTCTATCTTATTCTCATCACGTCCTGAAACAGAACCAAGATAAGCCATTTGCTTCTTAAAAGAGGCATCCATCACGCAAAGCGTAAAGTAATCTTCCTTGTCTACAAAGGTCTTTGTATAGCGACTGGCACGTATATAGGCAACAACTGTTGGGTCGTTATGGCCCCACATACAGCCAATATGTCCCCAACTGATTGTCATCGTGTTACAACCCATCCTGCTCATTTACCAGCAGACAACAACATCCATTCCTTTCCTAAAAGGTTGAACGGATTAAACTTTAAATCTTTGTAACTAACTTCTTTCATCCTAAATCATCTTTAGATATACACATTAAACATTTATCAAATACAAAAGTAACATTTTTATCCGTTCTAACAAAGCACACAAGTGAAAAGATGACAAGTGAACAAGTTGCTTGTAAAAGAAGACAAAAGTAACATAAGAACACTTATATTGCATACAAGTTAACAAGTGAATAAATTGCTTATAAAGACAGACAAAAGTAAACATGAGAACACTTTTTATTGCATACATTTAATAAATGGGATAAGTTACTCATTATGTTATTATTCCTCCATCGTTCCTCTGTTACTGTGTCTTTCTCTGAGCAAACTGTTCTCTTATCAAACTACTATGTTACCCTGTCTTTCTCACAAGTAACTCGTTCACTCATCTACTTGTTCACTCGTCTACTCCTACAATATCTGTAGTTTTTCCAACATAATATTTGTCAGTTTTTCACAAAATTCGTACCTTTGCAGTGATATTCTATCAATCATTCGTTTTAATTCGGGTGATTTGTTATGATTAGTGGAAATATATTTAGTATAAATTGATAAAAAGGTAGACAACAGTGGATTCAGTATATAACAAATTAATAGCATTAGGTATTCGCCCATCTATACAGCGTGTAGCAATCATGAAGTATCTCGCTACTCACCACACCCACCCTACAGTGGAGGAGGTTTTCCTTTCATTGAAGAAACAACTTCCAACGGTGAGCCGTACAACTGTTTATAACACATTGAGAATGTTGTCAGAGCACGGAGCTGCATCAATGATTACCATTGATGACCATCGCGTATGCTACGACGGTATTACCGAGCCACATGCACACTTCTTCTGCAAGCGTTGTGAGAAGGTTTATGACTTTGAGGCAATGGAAATGCCACGCTATACTGGCGAAATTGGCAAGGGTTTTAGAATTGATGACACACAGCTTTACTATAAAGGAATCTGTCCTCACTGCCTTGAGACAATGAACGAGAAAGAGGAACTGAACTAAAGTCCCCGTCTCAAAATACACTAAGCGTGGTGTAACCAATGGTAAAACCATGAATAAGGTTGGTAAGTGGAGCTGAGTTATAGAAGAAATGACAGGGCTATCCATACCCATTTATAATACAAAAACATTATAAAAAGACATTAATCATAAAGATTTATCAACGTTACTTGTGACTATAGCTACAAAGAAAAGAGAGCCTAAAACAAGGTATTATCAGCAAAGTTTCACCACAAGCTCAACGGAGATAAATAAAGAAAAATAAACTGTGACTTTATTATAGTTCTCAGTAAAGTTAATGCGGATGCACTATTGTGCATCCGTTATTTGTTTCAAGAGGTCTCAACTGACAACGAAAGACGCTGAAAAAACTATACAAAATTCATCTCTAAAGCACACCTTTTTACTCAAAAAAAGAGCCATTCGCTTGCAGTTGTAACTATCACTAAATCAAATAGTTCCAAAACAGCGTAGTAAAAGGTGCTTAATAAGACTTCAAAAGGGCGTTAGTAAGAGGCTTAAAGGGCATCTTTTAGAAGCCAAAAGGGCGTTAATAAGACTCCAATTAAGCATCAATAAAAATCAAAGATATGATTTTTCTTTACAATTCAAGAATTCTACAAACACAAAGCTACCCAACTTAACCATCTTACATTAAGCCAAACTTGTTATTAAATCACTAAAACTAATTATCCTTTATCTATTCGCATAGCATTCAAAGCACTATCAGTAAAAACAGACACAATATGATACACGAATTAGATTTCGAACTGATACTTTGCATGAAAGAAAGTGCATTGTCTTTCATATAATAAAAAGTTTGGTAGTTTCAGTTGTTATTTGTATCTTTGCAGGTATTTAGAAAATAAGCAAAACAATTAGATAATATGGCAAAGAAATTCGCCGAGCACAAGGGACTTGACCTTGTTAGCACAAATCAGGAAGTATTGAAAGAGTGGGAGAAGAAAGATATCTTCCACAAGAGTATTGATGAGCGTGAGGGCGACCCACAGTTCATCTTCTTCGAGGGACCTCCATCAGCTAATGGACATCCTGGTATTCACCATGTATTGGCACGTGCAATTAAGGATACTTTCAACCGCTACAAGACTATGCAAGGTTTCCAAGTGCATCGCAAGGCGGGTTGGGATACCCATGGATTGCCTGTAGAGTTGGGTGTAGAGAAAGAGTTGGGAATCACGAAGAAAGATATCGACAACCACGCATCTGACAAATATATCTCAACAGAGGAATACAACCATAAGTGTCGTGAGAATGTAATGAAGTTTACTGCTGAATGGCAGCAGTTGACAGAAGAAATGGGTTACTTCGTTGATATGGAGCATCCTTACATTACTTACGATAACAAATATATTGAGACATTGTGGTGGCTTCTCAAGCAACTCTATAACAAGGGCTTGCTGTATAAAGGGCTACACTATTCAGCCATATTCACCAGGTGCAGGTACAGGTTTGTCAAGCCATGAGCTGAATCAGCCAGGTTGCTATCGTGATGTAAAGGACACTACCGTCACAGCCCAGTTTGCTATCCCTACAGAGGATTGGAAAGCATTGGTTGAAAAGGCTAATTTACCAAAGGAGACATGGGGTAAACCTTGCTTTGTTGCATGGACAACCACACCTTGGACATTGCCTTCAAACGTTGCACTTTGTGTTGGTCCAAAGATTGAATACGCTGTTGTTGAGACCTATAACCCATACGATGCAGAGAAATTAACACTCGTAATGGCTGCAAGTCGTGTAGCTGCCTACCTGAAATCAGAAGGTGAGATTACCGATGGTGGTGAATTACCTGAGTACGATCGTGGTGACAAGTATGTTCCTTATCGTATCATTGGTCGTGTGATGGGTACAGAGCTTGAAGGATTACACTATCAGCAGTTGATGCCATGGATTAAGCCAGTTGAGCAGACAGGCGACTTTGCACCAAAGTTTGTGAACGACTATGCTGCAGCTCACCCAGAGAAGGTGTTTGCAAGCGAAGATGGTCGTGATAAGTTTGTAGAGATGGAGAGTGAAGCTTTCCGTATCATCCTTGGCGATTACGTCACAACAGATGATGGTACTGGTATTGTACATATTGCTCCTACCTTCGGTGCGGACGATGCTAAGGTGGCTAGGATGCAAATATCCCAGCACTTTATCTGATTTCAAAGAAGGGACAGACTCGTCCTATGGTTGACCTGCAGGGTAAATACTATACAATCGAAGAGTTAGATCAGAACTTCGTTAAGGCTTGTGTAAATGAAAAGGCATACGGCCATCATGCTGGCGACTATGTGAAGAATGCATACGATCCTCGCTTCAACCCAGATGGTGTATGGGATAAGAAGGCTTCAGAGAAGGAAGAAGACCTGAACATCATTATCTGTATGGAGATGAAGCAGGAGGGTACGGCTTTCAATATTCAGAAGCACGTACACAACTATCCTCACTGCTGGCGTACTGACAAACCTATCCTCTACTACCCTCTCGACAGCTGGTTTATCAAGGACACTGCTAAGAAGGAACGCATGGTAGAGTTGAACAAGACTATCCGTTGGCAACCAGAATCAACTGGTACTGGTCGTTTCGGCAACTGGCTTGAGAACTTGAACGACTGGAACCTCAGCCGTTCACGTTTCTGGGGAACTCCATTGCCTATCTGGCGTGATGAAAACCGTGGAGAGAAGTGTATTGGTTCTGTAGAGGAACTTTATAACGAGATTGAGAAGTCTGTTGCTGCGGGTATCATGGAGAAGAATCCACTGAAAGAGGCGGGCTTCGTTGTTGGTGATTTCAGCCAAGAGAACTATGATAAGATTGATCTTCACCGTCCATACGTTGACGATATCGTCCTCGTAAATGATGAAGGAAAACCAATGTATCGCGAATCAGACCTCATTGACGTTTGGTTCGATAGTGGTTCTATGCCATACGCGCAGCTCCATTATCCATTTGAGGGTGAGATTAATGCTGAAGGCTTGAAGGCTACGGGTAAGACTGAGGCTGAGTATCGTGACCAGTTGGTACACTCATGCTATGAGGGTATAGCTGTTCCACCAGCATTCTTCCCTGCAGATTTCATTAACGAGGGTGTTGACCAGACGCGTGGTTGGTTCTTCACACTCCATGCAATTGCAACAATGGTGTTTGACTCTGTTGCCTTCAAGAACGTGATTTCAACAGGTCTTGTACTCGATGCAAAGGGTAACAAGATGAGTAAGCACGTGGGTAACGTTACCAACCCATTTGAGATGATGAATAAGTATGGTGCTGACCCTGTACGTTTCTATATGATGACGAACAGCGAACCATGGGATAACTTGAAGTTCGACCCAGAAGGTGTTGATGAGTGTCGCCGTAAGTTCTTCGGTACCTTATATAATACATACAGCTTCTTTGCTCTCTATGCAAATGTTGACGGCTATGATGCCACAACATGTGAGGCAGTGAAGGCTGATGCACCAGAGATTGACCGTTGGATTATCTCTAAGCTCAACTCACTCATCAAGGGTGTGACTGCTGAGTTAGAGGATTTCGACCCAACACGTGCAGGCCGTCTTATCGACTCATTCGTAAACAACGATCTTAGTAACTGGTACGTTCGTTTGAACCGTAAACGTTTCTGGGGTAAAGAAATGAGTGCTGACAAGAAGAGTGCATACGACACATTGTACACCTGCCTGATGACAGTTGCACGTTTGTTGGCTCCATCGCTCCATTCTATGCTGACCAGCTCTATTCAGACTTGGGTGGTAAAGCAGAGAGCATCCATTTGGATCGTTGGCCAGTAGCAGACGAGACTGTTATTGATGCAGACCTTGAAGCACGTATGGATATGGCACAGCGCATCACCTCAATGGTTCTTGCACTGCGTCGTAAGGTGAACATTAAGGTACGCCAGCCATTAGCACAGATTATGGTTCCTGCTATCGATGCAACTCAGAAGAAGCACATTGAGGCTGTTGCAGACCTTGTCAAGCACGAGGTGAACGTTAAAGACCTTACTTTCGTTGAGGGTCAGGGCATCCTTGTTAAGAAGGTGAAGTGTAACTTCCGTGTCATGGGTAAGAAGTTCGGCAAGTTGATGAAGCAAGTAGCAGCCCGTATGGATGCTCTCTCACAGGAAGAGATTGCTGCATTGGAAGCTGCAGGCGAATTCAACTTCGAGTTAGAAGGTCAGCCAATCAAGGTAGAGGCTGCAGATGTAGAAATCATCTCAGAGGATATCCCAGGCTGGTTGGTAAGCAACGAGGGTAACTTGACTGTTGCACTTGAGGTTGAACTGACAGAAGAACTCCGTCGTGAGGGTATGGCACGTGAGTTAATCAATCGTATCCAGAACCTCCGTAAGGAGACTGGTCTTGAGATTACCGACCGCATCTCTGTTGTTATTGAACCACACACAGAGGCAGCAGCTGCAGTAGAGTCGTTCGGCGAACTGATTAAGACACAGGTTCTTGCTAATGACATCACACTTGCAGAGAACAATGGAGCTGATGTTGAGTTTGACGAATTCAACCTCCATATAGAAATCAAAAAGAACTAAATGACATCGTTGGGGTGTACAAATCGTACACCTTTAAGCCAAAAACAATAGTGGACGTGTCTTGTACACGTCCCTATTATCAGGCTTTCAACAACCTCAAAATATTATAAATTACTTTCATAACCTAATTCAATTTTACTTTATGGAAACTAAGAAGCGTTATACCGATGAGGAACTTGAGGAGTTCCGCACGATAGTAAATGACAAGTTGGCGATAGCCAAGTCTGACTACGACGAGACGATGAAGATTCTGATGAACAAGAATACAAACGACGTTAATGACACATCACCAACGTATAAGGCACTGGAAGAAGGCAGTTCTAACCAGACTAAGGAAGAACTGGTACAGATGGCACAACGTCAGCAGAAGTTTATCCAAGCACTACAGGCAGCACTTGTCAGAATCAACAATAAGACTTACGGCATTGACCGTATCACTGGAGAACTTATTCCAAAGGAGAGACTGCGCATAGTACCACATGCAACACTGAGCGTAGCATCCAAGATGGCAAATAAAAATCACTAATGAGTAAACAGAAAAAACAAAGCTTGATAGCCACCTTGCTAATTATTCTATTAATCCTAATAGACCAGATTATCAAGGTTGTTGTCAAGCTTAATATGAATTTAGGCGAATCTATCCATATCTTCGATTGGTTCCAAATACAATTTATCGAGAACAATGGTATGGCATGGGGTATGGAATTAGGGAGCAAACTCTTCCTTAGCATATTCCGTATCGTTGCTATTGGTTTTCTTATTTGGTATATTGCTAATCGTATCAAACACGGAGCGAGAATGGCTTATATCATTGTATTGTCAATGATTACAGCGGGGCTGCAGGTAATATCTTCGACTCCCTCTTCTATGGTCAGCTCTTTACAGCCTCTACACCCTATTACATAGAAGGAGCCACACCAGCAACCCTCGTTTCATGGGGAGAAGGATATGCGCCAATGCTGATGGGTAAAGTGGTAGATATGTTCTATTTCCCACTCTTCCATGGTACATTTCCCAGACTGGTTCCCATTCTGGGGTGGTGAGTCATTCATCTTCTTCTCACCTATATTCAACTTTGCAGACTCCTGCATATCAGTAGGTGTTATTACGATTATCCTTGCCTTCCGTAAGGATTTCAATGGTTGGGTACCAGCTATGAGCAAGAAGGTTACTGATAAAGAAAACATTACTGATAATCAGTAGATTGATAATGAGAAGTAAAAATCTGGTTCGTTCCTTTGCCACTCTTTGTGGGTTACTGCTTGCAATCTTCGTTGTAAGCTGTAAACCTTCTATCCCTTCTGAGTATATCCAACCTTCGGAAATGGAAGATATGCTCTACGATTATCATATTTCCATGGCAATAGCCAATCGTGAAGGTTATACAGATGTCAGACAGAAAGCTTTTAAACTCGCTGTAATGAAGAAATATGACGTATCGGAAGAAAAGTTCGATAAGTCTCTTCAATACTATATGCGACATACCGAACAGCTGCACGACATCTACGTTGAACTTACCAAACGACTGGAAAACGAGGCTCGTGCACAAGGTGCATCAGAGAGTGAATTGGCTCAGTATGGTGATATCACTTCAAAGGGAGATACCACCGACATCTGGCGAGGCAACCGTACATTAATACTTTCTCCATACGCTCCAGTAGATCGTGAATCCTTTGAAATCAAGGCAGACACAGCCTTCCACAAGGGCGACCGCCTCCTCTTGAGTTTCAATTCACAGTTTATCATTCAAGATGGTATGCGTGATGCAATTGTCATGATGGCTGTTACCTATTCAAATGATAGTATCGTCACACAATACCAGCATATTACATCAGATTCTCGCAATACGATGACGATTGATGCTGGGGATTCTTTGCGCATCAAGAACATTCGTGGTTACTTCCTAATGTTGAAAGGACAACAGCCTACAACAACCTTCAAGATGCTTATTCTCAATAACATCCAACTTGTTCGTATGCACGTTCGAAAGCATGAGCCAACACAACCGACTGATTCTCTGCAAGAATCTGACCCAATCAGAACGATTGGTGGTGAACCTGTCAAGCCTCAAACAGAACCTAATCAGCCTGCAGGACCACCGACAAGAACACCTGCTGACGCGATGAAGGAACGAGGAATACCTACCAAGCCCGATAAGTTATGACCGACAGGAAAAAGTCGATAAGACGTATCGGGACCAACATCATTGAAACAGCGACTGGAAGAATAGAACAAGGAATTGTCGTTATTGAAAACGGAATTGTCCTCGACACCTATCCATTCACTGAGGAAGAACCTATGACAGAATGGACAACAGGTACTATCACTATACGCCCAGACAATGATGGTAAGCCCAGAGCCTACAAAGGCGACCAGTTACTGAAATGATTCTGTTGTCTTGCTATATGCCAGATAACAGACACACCTATAAAAAGAAAGGATATGATAGCCAATGAGTTTGTTATTAAATCTTTTATTATCCATACTACCTTTCGGGTCACCAGTTCACGTCCCTGTGCAACTGGCGGGCAACTTTGGAGAGCCTCGACCTAACCACTTCCACGGAGGTATTGATATCAAAACCGAACGTGAAGTAAATCTTGGCGTCTATTCGATTGCTGATGGCTATATTTCTGGTGCTATCGTTGAGAAATATGGCTATGGACGAGCTATCTTGGTCACTCACCCCAATGGATATACCAGTTGTTATGTCCATCTCAACCGCTTCACACCACAGATTGAAGCAGCCGTACGTAAATGGCAATACCAGCATCAACAGTTTGCTTGCGACGTTAAATTCCGACCAGGAGAATTTCCTGTAAAGAAAGGACAGTTCATCGCTCTTAGCGGTAATACTGGTTCATCACAAGGTCCACACATTCATTTAGAGATGCACAAGACTACAAATGGTAACCTTTATGACCCACTTAATTTTCTCAAGCATATTGTTAAAGACAAGACTGCACCCGCTGTATATTCCTTTAAGGCATACCCTCAACCGGGAGAAGGAGTATTTCAACATAATTCAGACTCCCGTATCTTCACATTTGACAAAGGATATTTCCAAGCATGGGGAAAGGTGGGCTTTGGTGTAAGAGCCAGTGATCACATGGACTCTGTATATAATAATTTTGGAGTAAGATACACACAGTTGTATTGCGATGGCAAATTGGTTTTCTCCTCAGATGTGAACAATATTCCTACAAGTTGCCACAGAATGGTTAATTCATGGGGTGATTACGACCACTTCCTTTCTACAAAGATTTGGTTTATGAGGTCTTACATCGAACCCGGCAACACACTTCCTATCTTACATGCAGGAGCTAATAAGGGTATTATAAACTTCAACCAGCAACGCGACTACCACCTTCGTTATGTTATAAGAGATGTCTTTGGCAATCAAACTATAAAAGAGTTCACAGTGAGAGGCGAACCTGATGCTATTCCAATAGTTCATCGTCCAGACGGCACAAGCCCACTCTATTATAATAAAGACAATCATTTTGAGGCTGAGGGGGTACGACTGAACATCCAAAAAGGTTTACTTGCAAAGAATGGCTGGTTACAACTACAACACGGCAACACAAGCAATGCACACTCTATGGCTTATAGCTTCTCTAAGGCTGCATATCCTCTATTCCACTATGCAGAGATAAGTCTCAAACCATCTGGTTCAGTACATGATCCGAAGAAGTTGTATGTTGCTATGCGAAACAGCTTAAATGCTGACGCACCCGCATCCTATTGCGGCGGAACCTACGCTAATGGTTGGGTTACAGGACGAATGCGCGAGTTAGCTTGTGCCTATTTCCTTGCATACGATGAGACCCCACCAACGATTACGCACTTGAACCTCAACCCACGCAGCCTATCCTTCAAGATAACTGATGAGGGAAGTGGATTGCAAGGATATAAGGCTTACCTCGATGGGCAGTTCATTCTGTTGCAGTTTGGTAAGAACAAAGAATTATTCTTCTGTAACCTTACAGAAACACCTGTACGACCTACTGGAAAGGAACGAATGTTGAAGATTATCGCAACAGACAACCGCTATAATAAGAAAGAATATCTGACTAAAATAAAGTATTAACAATTAAATTGTAGAATATGAAGAAATCATTTGCAACACTGTTCTTCCTTACAATGATTACGTATGCCAATGCATGTACAAACTTCATTGCCACAAAGGGAGCAACAACAGACGGATCCGTCTTCGTAACTTATACCGCTGATGATTACGGCTTGTTTACTAACCTATGTCATTATCCTGCAGGCACTCACGCAAAGGGTGACCGCCGAGAGATTATTGACTATGACACTCACGAGAGCCACGGTTTTATTCCAGAGGCTCCTGTAACATACAATGTCATTGGAAACATCAATGAGTATCAGGTAAGTATTGGTGAAACAACATACGGTGGCCGTGAGGAAATGGTTGACAAGGATGGTATAATCGATTATGGTTCACTGATGTATCTTGGCTTACAGCGCAGTAAGACTGCACGCGAGGCTATCAAGGTAATGACTTCACTCGTTGAGACTTATGGTTATAACTCTGGTGGTGAGTCATTCACTATTGCCGACCCTAACGAGGTATGGTTGCTTGAGATGATGGGTTGTGGTGGCGACAAGAAGCAGAAGGTTGTTTGGGTGGCTGTTCGCATCCCTGATGGTATGATTTCTGCTCACGCTAACCAGAGCCGCATCGGTCAGTTCTCAACTTACAACACAGAGGTTATCACCTCTAAGAACTGCATCAGTTTTGCACGTTCAAAGGGTTGGTTCACTGGCAAAGACAAAGACTTCAACTGGAAGATGACCTACGCAGCACCAGACTTCTGGTGGCCGTCGTTGGTGCGATGCACGTGTATGGAGCTACTTCAATCACTTCAAAGACATGTCACGTTGGTTGCCATGGGCTTTGGGCAAAGACCCTAACGCAGAGGATATGCCACTTTGGATTGCACCTGACAAGAAGGTAGACTTGGCTAAGATGGAGGCTTGTATGCGTGACCACTATGAGGGAACTCCATTGTCACTCGATCAGGACATTGCACAGGGTATTTGGAACTCACCTTACCGCCCTACTCCACTGAAAGTTTGAGGTTGATGGTAAGCAGTGCTTCAACGAGCGTCCTATCTCAACACAGCAGACAGGTTTCTCTTACATAGCACAGCTCCGTTCATGGTTACCACGTGAGATTGGTGGTATCCTTTGGTTCGGTAATGATGATGGTAATATGGTTGCTTACGTGCCAATCTATTGCAGCAATACAGAGCGTGCAGAGTGTTTCAACACACCAGGCGCAGATGCTGTAACCTTCTCTGATAAGAGTGCTTTCTGGGTATGCAACTGGGTTAGCAACATGGTTTACCCACGTTACTCTCAGCTCTTCCCAGCATTGAAAGAGGTGCGTGACTCACTCGACAACTCTTATTTTGCTGCACAGAAGGGAGTTGAGGAGAAGGCACAGGCCCTCTATGCTACCGACAAGGCTGCTGCTGTGAAGTATCTCAACGACTACTCTGTACAGAAGAGCGACGAGATGATTGCACGCTGGCGTGAGTTGGCAATCTATCTGATTGTGAAGTTTAACGATATGACTATTAAGCCAGAGAAGGACGGCAAGTTCCTCCGCACTTCAACAGGTCTTGGCGAACGTGTTAAGCGTCCTGGTTACAGCGACTACTTTAAGCGTGAGCTGATTAAGCAGAGTGGCGACAAGTTCGTTATGCCTAACCAGTAAACATCTAAAAGAAGCAAGCTTAGATAGTGAATTGAATTTCATCATCTAAACTTCATATATTTGATAAAGAGGCTATATTCGTCAGGATATAGCCTCTTTATTCATCTAAAAAGATAAGTTTTTACAAGAAATAACTTGCATTATTCTAATAAAGTTTTATTTTTGCTTTGAATAAAATTGTTTTATATGGCACTTTTAGAAACTATTTTCATTTTGATAACCCTCATCTTAATGCCGTTTATAACTCATGGTAAGCCTTGGCCATTGAAATTGTTATACATAGGAGTCTGCGGTTTCTTTACTCCGATAATAGGAATTCCTATTTACCTCTATCTAATGAGGTAGAACCACTTATCAGAGGTAAACTTTCCTTTATACTACAACAGACTATTATCATCTTGTCACCCCAAACCTGTTCACTGAGTTAATAAAACTAATGTGCATCGTAGGCTAATGATCCTTTCGGCTTTAATCAGATGAGCCTTAGCAACTCTTTTGCATCGTATTTAGTATGCGCACCATTGGTGCTAAGGCTTAGCACGATATGTGCGGAGTATCAACACGAAATGTGCGGAGGCTTAACACAATGGCTAAAAGTGAGAGGAGAAGGTCATCTTTGTTATAAGTAAGAACTAACAAGCAGACATATTCATTATTCAATACTGACATACTAACAAACAGAAAAGAGGTTGATTCTAACAGCATAAGCAATGCCTTCGAATCAACCTCTTCGACTATATTAGTCTAAAATTGGAGAACTATTCTTCTTCTTCCTTCACTTCTGCCTCATGCTCAGCAATCAACTTCTGCTGGATATCATTTGGAACAAGCTCGTAACTTGCGAACTTTGTTGTGAAACTTGCACGACCACCAGTGAGAGAACTCAACGAGATACTATAGTTAGCAAGCTCCTTCAAAGGAATCTTTGCCTGTAACTTCTGATAACCTGCTTCAGAATCCATACCCATAATCATGGCACGACGTCCCTGTAAGTCACTCATTACGTCACCCATATAGTCACCTGGAACATAGACCTCTAAGTCATAGATTGGCTCGAGAATCTTTGGACCTGCAGCCTTGAAAGCGTCTGAGAACGCATGACGAGCAGCCAAAGTGAATGAAAGCTCATTAGAGTCAACTGGGTGCATCTTACCGTCATAGACAATTACACGTACATCACGTGCATAGCTACCCTGTCAATGGACCACGCTCCATACAATCCATCACACCCTTTAAGATAGCAGGCATAAAGCGACCATCAATAGCACCACCGACAACTGAGTTGATGAACACGAGTTTACCACCCCATGGGAGATCACGCTCTTCGCGTCCCTTAATATTCATCTTAAACTCCTGTCCATTGAACTTATAGGTTGTTGGATCAGGCATACCCTCTGCGTATGGTTCAACAATCAAGTGAACCTCACCAAACTGACCAGCACCACCACTCTGTTTCTTATGACGGTACTCAGCCTTTGACTGTTTGGTAATTGTCTCACGATATGGAATCTTTGGCTCCTTGAAAGTCACCTGAAGTTTCTCATTGTTCTCCAAACGCCACTTCAAAGTACGTAGGTGGAACTCACCCTGTCCATGGACGATTGTCTGCTTCAACTCCTTACTCTGCTCAACAACCCATGTTGGGTCTTCTTGACGCATCTTTAATAATGCAGCCATAAGCTTCTCAGTGTCCTGTGAGCTCTTAGCTTCAACGGCACGAGAGTATTTAGAGTTTAGGATATTTGATGAAATCAAAACGCTGGTCAGTACCCTTACCATTCAAGGTATTACTTGTCTTAACATCCTTCAGTTTCACAGTACAACCTAAGTCACCAGCATTTAACTGGTCAACTGGAATACGGTTAGCACCTGCACAAGCATAAAGCTGTCCCATACGTTCCTTTGAGCCACGATCAGAGTTAGTCAAGTCGTCACCCGACTTCACACAACCACTCATCACCTTAAAATAGCTTACTTCACCGATATGTGGTTCCATACCCGTCTTGAAGAAGTAAAGTGACTCTGGACCATTACTGTCTGGAGCAACCTCCTCACCACGAGTATTATGAATCTTAGGCATCTCGTCAACGAAAGGAACAACATTACCCAAGAACTCCATCAGACGACGAACACCCATACTCTTACCTGCACAAACACAGAAAACAGGGAAGATAGAACGGGTAACAAGGCCCTTACGGATACCTGTACGCAACTCATCTTCTGTCAATGTTTCCTCTTCAAAGAACTTCTCCATCAAGCCCTCATCATTCTCGGCAGCAGCCTCAACGAGTGCTTTATGAAGTTCCATAGCCTTATCCATCTGGTCTGCAGGGATGTCCTCAATAATAGGTTCGCCACCTTCTGGCTTCCAACTGTATTTCTTCATCAACAGAACATCAATCAAACTGTTGAAACCAGGACCTGTCTCAATAGGATACTGCACAGGAACACACTTTGATCCATAAATCTCCTGCATATTGGAAATGAGGTTATCAAAGTCACACTTGTCAGAATCCAACTGGTTAATAAGGAAGATAACAGGCTTCTTGAGTTTTTCGGTATAGCGGAAATTGTTCTGTGTACCCTACCTCTGGTCCATACTGACCATTGATAAGAATAACAGCCTCATCGGTTACATTGAGGGCAGTAATAGCGCCACCGACGAAGTCATCACTACCTGGACAGTCAATGATATTCAGTTTCTTATTATTCCACTCAACATGGAATACTGTTGGGAACACTGAGTAGCCATACTCCTGCTCAACAGGGAAATAATCGCTAACAGTATTCTTAGCTTCTACTGAACCGCGTCGCTTAATGACACCAGCTTCGAACAACATACTTTCGGCAAGAGTAGTCTTGCCGCTACCGGCACTGCCAACCAAGGCAATGTTCTTAATCTCGTTTGTCTGATATACTCTCATATCTGATAGATTTAAGCTGTTAGTAATAATTTATTTCGTCTCAAGGGACAAGCCGTAGCTCATCAATTCTGCGGTCTAAGTTATACATTTTCATCGAAAGCACCAAAGTTTCTTACGAAAAAAACGAAATCTTTTAAAACTTATTAGTACATTTGCATTAATTCTTGTAAGGCATACATTAATATATACGCATATACACTTATCATGTCAGGATTATACATTCACATTCCTTTCTGTGCCAGTCGCTGCATTTACTGTGGCTTCTATTCGACTGTACCCGCAAAGAAGAAGGACGAAAGGCTTTCTGTAGAAGAACGATATGTGAATGCTATCTGCCATGAAATGGAACTGCGTGCGGAGAAGAATAGCGACTGTTCTGGTGGGGAAAAAAGCGATTTGTCAACTATCTATTTGGGTGGTGGCACTCCTTCACAACTTTCTTTCGAGAGTCTACAAAAGATATTCCAGACGATAGACAACGTGTATCACATTGGTTTAAAATGGGATACAGAGAACAACACTTGTACCACAGCGACTCCTATCGAAAGTCACAATGGAGTGTAACCCCGATGATATAACGGAGGAATTTGCACAGAACTTGCGCTCTCTTCCTATCAATCGTATCTCTATGGGAGCACAGACTTTCTCGGATGAACGCCTACGTTTCCTGCATCGTAGACATACAGCTGACGAGGTAGAAACAGCAGTCAAACGTCTAAGAAACGCAAACATTGAAAACATATCAGTAGACCTTATGTTTGGTTTTCCCAATGAGACACTTGAAGAATGGAAAGAAGACATTGAGCGACTGCTTGCTTTAGACATTGAACATATCTCTGCATATAGTCTTATGTACGAAGAAGGGACTCCCCTCTATCGACTTCTTCAAGCGGGAAAGGTCAAGGATATGGACGATGAACTTTATCGTCAGATGTACGATACTCTCATCGACCGCTTAGCCGAAGCTGGTTATGAACAATATGAGATTAGTAACTTTGCCAAGCTTAAAGTTCAACCTCAATGTTCAAACCTCAATGTTCAAACCTCAATGTTCAATGTTCAAAGTTCAAAGTTCAGAGTCCCTACCGTTCTCAACACAATAGTTCGTATTGGCACAATGTCCCTTATATAGGCATCGGAGCCTCTGCTCATTCCTATGGCAATGGTAAGAGAAGTTGGAATATAGCAGATACTAAGGCTTATATTACTGCTATTGAGGAAGACAGACTCCCTTGCGAAGAGGAGATAATCGATGCAGATACACATTATAACGATATGATTATGACAGCCCTCCGCACGTGTGAAGGAATTAATCTTTCAACGCTCTCTGCTGAATACCAAGCTTATCTCATGCGCCTCGCCAAGCCTTTACAACAACAAGGTTTATTGATAGAAGACAATGGTTGGCTTCATCTTACTCGTGATGGTATCTATGTTAGCGACTCCGTAATGAGCGATTTAATGAAAGTATAAGTCTATCATCACAATTCATCACCACCCAACACCCATTACCCAACACCCACAACCCCCATGACCAACGAAGAATTTGAAAAGAAATGGGCTGAGAATCGCAAAGAGATTCTTGCCAACAACGAAGATTATCAGCGTATTACCCAGAGCTATAATGGTTCGGGCTGGATTGACTATGTCATCTTCATTGCTGGTTTTGTTATCTGTGAGAACTATACAAAGACGATTGTAAACAGCATTGTACTTCAATATCTCCTTGCCCTTGTGGGTATGCTCGTGATATGGTTGGGCTATCGCCTTATCAAGAGCCTATTCAATAGCAAGCAAACATTAGCAGAACTCGAAGAAAAGATAAAGCAACAATACAAAGATTCTATTGGTGGGTAAAGCCCCCTTTATACAAAATATTGGGCAAATAGGAGTTGTTATTCCTATCTGCCCAATATTTATTTTTACAAGTGAATAGCTTTACAAGTGAAGATCTTTACCAGCAAACTCGCTACTCATATCAATAAACACCGCAAATAACGGTAATCATCATTATGAATTCTGAATTATAAATTATGAATTACCCTCGCTCTTTTTCTCCTTTGCAGGTGGCAATATCAGGTTCAAGATAACTCCCACCATAGCAGAAAGTCCAATACCACTAATAGAGAAGCTACCCCACTGCAGCACAGCACCACCAATACCCATCGTCAATGTAACAGAGATAATAATGATATTGCGTGTGCGGTTGAAGTCTACCTTATGCTGAATAAGGTTCTGAATACCCACAGAAGCAATCGTACCAAAAAGCAATAACATGATTCCTCCTAAGACAGCAGAAGGAATACTCTGCAGAAGTGCACTCAACTTTCCGATTACCGAGAAGACAATAGCTGTTGCAGCAGCAATACGGATTACCTGAGGATGGGTCACCTTTGTAATACTCATCGCACCAGTCACCTCACTATAAGTTGTCACTGGAGGGCCACCAAAGAAGCAAGCTGCCAAACAAGCCAAACCATCGCCCAACATCGTACGATGCAAACCTGGCGACTTAGTAAAGTCTTTATCCGCTACAGCACTTACCACATACACATCACCCACATGCTCAATCACAGGAGCTATCGCCACAGGAATCATATAAAGGAATGGTTCCCAAGCAAACTGTGGCATCTGGAAATTGGCTAATGCAGGTGGTAAAGCAAACCAAGGCGCAGCCTCTACACCTGAGAAATCAACAATACCCATAAAGGCTGCTACAGTATAACCTACAGCAATACCGCAAATTACAGGTACTAACTTCATCAATCCACGTCCCATAGAGAGAACTGTCACAGCTGTTCCCAATGAGATAAAGGCTATGAGCCAGTTTGTTTTCGCCATGTCTACCGCTGCCTTTGACAGAGAAAGACCAATCAAAATGATTACCGGACCGATAACAACTGGTGGGAAAAGCTTATCCAATAGTTTCTTTCCTTGCCACTTAATCAGTGCTGACATCACGAAATAAACAAGTGCAACACCAGCTATTCCTGCCAACGTTCCAGGCATACCCCACTGCTTTGATGCAGAGATAATTGGAGCAATGAAAGGCAAAGGAAGAGCCCAAAAAAATAGGAACCTTACCTTTCGTAACCAAATGAAAGATAAACGTTCCTAAACCTGCTGTGAATAACGCTGTTGCTGGGTCAAGTCCCACGAGCAAAGGGACGAGAACTGTAGCACCGAAAGCAACAAAGAGGAATTGCACTCCCACTATTGTCTTTCGCATCGGCGATAGTTGTAAATTACTCATGTATAGAATGATTTTTTTATTAGTATTTGTCAGAGATGTATTAATACGCATTCAATTTGCAAAAAGTATAAAAAAATGTATGGTATAGTGGTTAAAATAAGAGAAAAATGCCTTTTTAAGTAGAAAAAGAACCCTTTATACATAACAGACCAATTCTTTTTGTATCATTTAGGCATCTTTTTTTCTAACTCTAAACTATAATTATATGTTATGACATATCTATCCAACTACTATAAATAACTTATCCCCACACTACTGGTATTTGTAAACTATTTTCATACAAATCAAAACCAATTCATGCTCTTTTGGCTTCTAAAAGACGCCCAATTGACTTGCAAAAGATGCCCTTTAAGACCCTTACTAACGCCCTTTTGAAGTCCTATCAAGCACCTTTTCTCATACTACCTTATAACTAACTGATTTCCTGATAATTGTAAACTTGCTTTTTATGTGGGTTTTTGCTATTATTTATAGGCGTTTTACCCGAATATATGTAATAGTTTTTCAAAACATCATCGACGTTGAACTATCACATAAATGATGACGGGTGCGCCAATAAGTGGTGTGACGGCATTGAGGGGAATAATACCTGCTTCCCCAGGAAGATAACAAATAAAGTTACAAAGCAAAGCGATAGCAGCACCGCTTAACACTGTTCCAGGAAGGAGTACCTGATGATTTTCTGTACGGAACAAAAGACGAGCTATATGCGGAATGGCCAAACCAATGAATGAGATTGGACCACAAAAAGCTGTTGTGATCGCGGTTAACAGTCCTACAACAACTAATAATATATTACGAAGCTGACGCGTACTGACACCTAAACTCTCTGCATATTGTGGTCCTAAAAGTAGGATATTCAGTGGTTTAATCAATAGAAAGGATACACCAATACCCATCAGACACAGTATAGAGAATAGAGGAATATGACTCATCGAGACACCTCCAAAATTGCCCATTCCCCATACCATATAACTTTTTACGCCTTCTTCTGATGCAAAGAAATTCAGCAGAGAGACAGCAGAAGAGGAAACATATCCCACCATGATACCCACTATCAGTAATAAAACGCTGTTACGTACCATAGTAGAAAGGAATAAGATGAGTGCTGTCACAGAGATTGCGCCAATAAAAGCAGCAGTGAGAATAGCAAGAAAGCCCGAGGCTGTAAACATTGATGTTGATACAGTTCCACCTAATAACAACATCACTAAGGCAACACCAAACCCCGCACCTGAACTGATACCAAACACATCTGGACCTGCCAAAGGGTTACGAAAGGCTGTTTGAAGCATTAAACCACATACAGACAAGGAGGCCCCACAGAGTATAGCGGTGAGTGATTGAGGGAGTCGGTTCTCTAAAATAATATATTCCCAGCTTTCCTTTCCCATAAAACGACCACACAGAATATCCAATACATCAGCAAAAGGTATCTGAACCGAACCTGTTATAAGATTCAATCCAAACAGAAATAGGATACTTACTGCTAAGCTTATAAAAAGAAGAATATTCCGTTTCATCATCTTATCGTTTCAAATTCTATCAATCTTCTAACTTCTGATAATAACGCAGTGGGAGCGATATTCAAGTCGGGATGGAAAGAGTTGAATTAAGTCTGAGAGCAACCAATCGGGACGCCAGCTGACCTCCTCAAAGTAGGGCTTACTGTCCACCTTACATCCATAGATCTCTTTTGTCTGACAAGGTTTTAGCTTTATCATAACCCTGATACTCAGACAATAAAAGACGACGATTGAAATTACCATTGTAACTTAACACCCAAAAATCACTTTGTCCGAACTTATCCAAGATCGTCTCAAAAGGCATTGCAAGACTTCCACTATGCTTATCATTAGAATAAGCATAACGCCCATGGGCATCCTTATAAAGCAAGCCCACACTGCTCTCACCACCCGGTAAATACCAAACAGCACCCACCTTCCTGTCTGGAAGGATACTACGAGTTATCTTACTCTGGCTTGCCTTCTGACTTAAAGACTTATAGTTTTGTTCAACAACAGCGAATAACGAGTCGGCTTCCTGCTCCCGACCATAGAGAAGACCATAAAACTTCATCCATTCTGCACGTCCCAAAGCAGAACGTTCCATGTAGTCAGCACATTCGATTATTGGTACTCCTATTTGTTCTAAACGGCCATAACCACCACTATTTTCGAAAGGGGAAAGCAGGACTGCATCTGCATTTAAGTCTATAATTCGCTCGACATCAGGCTTCATTGCATCTCCACAGTCTACAATACCCCCTTTTACTCTTGCGCGTTTCTGAATATCTGGGATAATCATATACTTCAAATCAGCAACACCAGCAATAGCTTTCTGTGCCTGAAGCATCTCAACAAGATTGGCATGAGCAGTCGTAAAGATAACACTTTTGCGTAGAGGGGTAACGACCTTTGTACCATCATCAGGAACTTTTACATCCTTTCCTCGCTCAATAAGATAGTAAGTATGTAGGACAGTTCCCTCTTTCCAAGGGTTTAACAATCGTACAATCACATAATCTTCCGTACGTTCGATAGTAATATTTCGAGCATACTGCAGTTCTATTTTTGTCCCTTTATCGCTTTTATCAGCCACAGGTTTCTGAGGGTTGTTACAGGATAAAAACAGTAAAAGATAGAGAGTAAATACCAATAACTGTCGCATAAACAAGAATTTGTTATGCAAAAATACAAAAAAAGAAAGATTCTTTTGCGTGATAAGAATATTTTTTATATATTAGCCCCCAAATTTATTAAACAATCTAAATCTATTAAACTAAACAACTAAAACCATGGCAGAAGAAAAGTCTAATGAACTTAGTAGCCACATTGAGATGAAGAAAGTCTGGGAACTTTTAGCCATCATCGTGGTTACAGCCATTATTTGGAACCTTCCCACAAGCAGTTTTGGCATTGATGGGTTGACCGTAGTACAGCAACGCATCATTGCAATCTTCGTGTTTGCCACCCTATCGTGGCTGACGGAGTGTATTCCAGCATGGGCAACGTCGCTGAGTATCATGTCTATCATGTGCGTCACTGTATCCAAAAACGCTTTTGGAGTCTTCAAAGGCGACGGGATAGGTGAGTTACTTGACTCAAAGGAAATCATGGCATCCTTTGCTGACCCTATCATTATGCTCTTCCTTGCGGGCTTTATCTTAGCGATAGCAGCATCGAAGTCGGGACTTGACACGCTCTTGGCACGTAATCTTATTAAGCCTTTTGGTAACAAGAGTGAGAATGTTCTTTTGGGATTCCTGCTTATTACAGGACTCTTCTCTATGTTCATTTCAAACACAGCTACTGCTGCATTGATGCTTACCTTCCTTACACCAGTATTTGCAGCGTTGCCTGCTAATGGTAAGGGACGTATTGCCTTGACAATGTCTATTCCTATTGCAGCCAACCTCGGTGGTATGGGAACACCGATTGGAACACCTCCGAACCTTATTGCTCTTAAATATCTCAATGACCCAGCTGGTCTTAATATGAATATTGACTTCATGCACTGGATGGCTTTCATGGCACCGCTTGTGATAGTTCTGCTTTTGTTGTCATGGAGAATTATTCTCTATTTCTTCCCATTCACACAGAAGACTATTCATCTGAAGATTGATGGTGAGGTACACCGTGGATGGCGTATGTGGGTTGTTATCATTACCTTTATTGTGACAATCCTTCTATGGGTAATTCCAAAGGAAGTCACAGGTATTGACACTAACACCGTTTCAATGATTCCTATGGCAATCTTTGCTATCACTGGTGTTATCACTGCAAAAGGATATGCAGGAGATTAACTGGAGTGTCATCTGGATGGTTGCTGGAGGTTTTGCTATTGGCTTGGGAATGAACGGTTCAGGCTTGGCAGATGCTGCTATCGAGAGTATTCCATTCGGCGATTGGAGTCCTATCGTTATCCTTGCTATCTCTGGTTTGATTTGTTACTTCCTCTCTAACTTCATTTCAAACACAGCAACCGCAGCACTGTTGGTACCTATCCTCGCTGTAGTATGCCGTGGTATGGGCGACAAGCTCGGTGGTATTGGCGGTACAAGCACTGTCCTCATCGGTATTGCCATTGCCGCTTCTACTGCTATGTGTCTCCCTATCTCTACTCCACCGAATGCTATTGCTTACTCAACAGGACTTGTGAAGCAGAACGATATGCTCAAGGTGGGTCTGACCAGTGGTCTTGTTTCCCTCATTTTGGGTTACATCCTACTGTACTTCATCGGTCAGGTACACTTCCTCGGATAAACAGTTAGTTCTCTATAATCACAATTATATCAGAATCTTATGAGAAAGTTTTTCAACTGCTTAGCACTATTTATGATTGCATTGCCTTTCATGAGTTGCCAAGAAAAGAAGGCGGAGGCTAATGTTCCGAAGTGGATTCTTTCTATGGTAAGTGAGAGTAAGAACACAAGTGTTGAGAATGATTTCTCAAACATACTGTCTGACAAGCGTACTCCCTATATCGGTTATATTGGGACTGAATATCAGAAGCTCACGATAGACATTCAAAAAGTACAGCGAACGGACGACAACCAATATGATGTCAGCGGTATTACTATTGTCAAGAACAATCGTTGTGACTTCCACGGAAGCATTGATATTGTTGAGAATAGGGAATTTACGCATCCCACGTATGGTGTGGACGACTCAATGAAGGGGCAGTTCAAACGACGTGGATGTAGTATTGCGAAGTATAACTTTGAAGAAGAAAACAGCCAGACGGGAAGTGGTGTCTTCACTGGTTATCTGCTGTTCTATTGGTATGAAAACAACGATGGCAAGTTCGTTTATGACGACATTGATAGCCATTCGGACTCTTATTGCAACAACCAGTATGCAGGAACATGGACAAGCAACAAGACTAAAAAGTCTAAACCATGTGCATGGGGACAATACCGAGTACCAAACAGCGGAGACCTTGACATAGGAGCAGGAGACTTTTCTGTCAATCCTAAGTACGTTAAGAACGGCTGGGAAAAGGAATAATGGGCAAGAGGTCAGAACCAAATAGTATTCGCTTGACCTCTACTACAACTGATAAAACTTACACAGACTACGTCACATTATGGCAAGACGTATCTCTGTAAATATCCTATAATAAAGGGGCACACGCTATGTGTGCCCCTTTTTCATTCCACGAACACACGTTATTATTGATCAATCCTTTGCTATCAGAAAATAAATATGTATGTTTGTAGTAGTTTTCAATAACACTTAGTAAATCCTAGAAAATGATAATAGCAGATTTAACCGCATGCCATCGCTACTACGGCTTACATCCAAGAATGAAAGAAATGCTAGAGTATATCCTCCAACATGATTTCAGCCAACAAGATGCTGGACGCATCATGCCCTCGATGCTGACGACCTCTTCATCAATTTAGACGAGGTAGAACTAAAAACAAAAGAGGAACAACGTTTGGAGTTCCACAAGAACTATATTGATGTTCAAGTTCCCTTTACTAAAAGTTTCCCACCCAAATAAATAGATAGAAAAAAATAACAGTTTGTCGAATTTTCTTTTTGTAAAATTAGTAATCGCTAAAGAACTGATTTTAAAGACAAGACAACAAAACTGTTATGGAAGCAAAAATAGAGAAAATAAGTGAGTTATCCAAACTTTTGAGTGTTAAAACCCGAATGAGTGATGATTTATTTCATCTTTTTGGCAAGTTTGGCATCGGTCACCTATTATCTCGCCTTTCATTGGAGAAACAGGACGGAGTTTCGGCTTCGGAGTTGCTCCTCTCTCTTTGCCTCTTCCGCATTGTGGGCGAGAGCATCCATAGTATATGCAAACATAAGATATATGAGCTTTCAAATCATGGTAAGAACTGTTTCTATCGCATGATGATTCGCCCACAGATGGATTGGAGACGATTGATGAACCACTTTGCACTGCGTTATATGTGCCTATTGCGTAAGTATGGCGAAGTTCCTCAATCAGATACCACTACATGTTTCATTATAGATGACACCGTACTTGAGAAGAGTGGTGTGAGGATGGAGGGTATCAGTCGTGTTTTCGACCATATGAAAGGCAGATGCGTATTGGGCTACAAGCTGTTACTTTGTGCCTTCTTTGACGGCAAGACAACTATACCCTTTGATTTTTCACTACATCAAGAAAAGGGGAAGCAAGGCAACTACGGGCTGACAAGACAGCAACTCAAAAAGGCATATCACACCAAGAGGAACACCGGCAATCCTGATTATAAGCGCTTTCAAGAGTGTAAGATGTCTAAGCTGAAGTTGCCATGGATATGCTTCTGCCGTGGATGGAAGATGGGGTTACATGCGAAGTATGTGATTACCGATAGTTGGTTCACCTGCGAGCAACTTATGACATGTGTTAGAAGCATAGGTAAAGGGGCAATGCACTTTGTTGGACTTGCAAAAATGGGAAAGACAAAAATACACTATATCGGGCAAAAGAAAAAAATGCTGCAGAACTCATTGCCACCTATGAACGTGAACGAGGAAAGAACTGTCGTAAATACAAATGTCGATATATTCAGCTCAACGGCAACTTAGGAGATATACCTATCAGAATCTTCCTCATCAAGTATGGTAGAAACTCCGCATGGAACGTTCTGCTCACCACGGATACAACGATGTCTTTCGTAAAAAGCCTTTGAAGTGTATCAGATTAGATGGAACATAGAGGTGATGAACAAGGAGACTAAGCAATATCTCGGATTAGGAGGTTATCAAGGTTGTGACTTTAATGGTCAGATAGCCGACGCAACGCTGTGTTACCTTACATATACCGTCATGGCTTTGGAAAAGAGATTCACAGAATATCAAACCATGGGCGAACTCTTTTCGGATATGGAGGGTGATCTCATGGCACTCACGTTATGGAAGCGAGTTCTTACCTGCATCGAACGCATTCTTCGCATTTTAGGAGAAATACTTGGAATGACGCCCCAATACCTTATGGCTACAATCAGCGGAAACGACAAAGAGATGAGCAAAATCCTTGTAATGGCTGAAGCGTTGGAAAAATGGGACGAAGTATGTGGATAGTCTGCATAACTTCTGTTAGGCATGTGTTAACAGTCAATGGATATGGGGGAAGACAGACAAAGGAAAATGAGAAAAGTTAGTGTTTTAAGGGGTGGGAAACTTTAGTTATCACAGCCAGAGACAATGGGTTGGACCGCCTTATCGGATTTGGATGAGCCTGACATTGCCTATAATCCCGAAAGAGATTGCGGCTTTTATACACAAGATGCAAAAGAATACTTCAATGTCAAACCAGGACAGTTCACCATCTTCTTCCCAGAAGATGCTCACGCACCCATCATTGGGAACGGGAAACAAAGAAAGTTAGTGGGGAAGATTAGGGTGTAGGGGAGCCTCCTCCGACCCCTCCGAACCGAAGGTCACTGACCGAAGGGAAGTAATGGGAGGGGAGTTCAAAAGGATGTACGCTGCGCACATGTGGTGCTAAGGCCCAGCACACATGGTGTTAAGGCTTAGCACGAGTGGTGTTGAGACTTAATCACATTATAGTATGTTGTTTACAGAAGAGGATATTGGCGTTTAGAAGAGTTTATATTGTTTATAGAATTGACCTACAACTAAAGTGTGAAGAATCATTCACTTTATTTGTAGGTCAATTACATTTATATAAATAGGTCACAATTTTATATAAAGCTAAATACTATAAGCTTTTGACGATTTTAGCCCATTTAAACTATGTATACAAATTAAGCCTGTTAATTATGTATGGTTTTAGTCCCATATAAACATATTTTATACTTTTTCTCCCATTTTGTTTATTTATTTTTTAAAAACAAACAAGGTTTCGTATTGAATTATTACCTATCTTTGTCGGGAAATATAGACACTTTGAGTGAAAACCTGTTAAGTGAAAAGAGGGATACATATATACCATGGCGTTTAATATAATTTGCGAATAATATTATACTTGGCACATGTAAACAGAATAACGACTAATAGCTAATTCTATCTATACCATTATTAGAACTTGAATTGAAAGGTATCCATTCTGACTGCAAAGAGGCAGTCTTTTATAATAAACCTAAACATAACAACCTAAAAATTAACAAAGAATGAAGAAGTATCTTTTCAAAGCAGTATTGCCTGCTTCGATGGCAATTTGTGCCATTACATTTGGTGCTTGCTCACAAGACGAGATGTTGACACCAGTCAAAGAACAAAGTGAAGAAGGGGTTTTGAATAATCCGAAGGAAATTCGAAACTATCTGAAAACGCTGCCCTTGGCACCAATGATGACACGTGCCAACGGACCAATAAACCCTGATGATGGTGCTCCAATACCTGTTGAAGAAGAAAACCCTATTGTAGAAACTCAAGGTGTACTCGATGGTATACCTGGTAATTGGGTAAAAACAACACGGCATTACAAAATAAAACAGACATTCGATGAGAATTTCCTCTTCGATCCTACAAGCGATGTTGTGTATCCAGGGTTGTGTCCTCAAAGGTGGTACAATAGCTAATGGTACCTACGCAATGATTACTTCACACAAAACTGGCGATGTAACCTTCTCTATTAGCTTATCACCAGCTAATCCAAGAGAGGCACACGAGACTTCAGCAACTGTTCCTAACATTCGTAAGAGTGAGTATCAAGAAGTATGGAATAAGTGGGCAACAATGGATTGGAAGGAATCTCCAGTAACAACTATACAGAGTGTCGAGAAGATAAACTCTCAAGAAGAACTTGTTACAAAACTGGGTGTAGCTGTGACTGCACCAGTTGCAAATGGCTCAATTAATCTTGGATTTAACTTCAATAAGAAGAAAAATCACATCTTGGCACGACTCATACAGAAACATTTTACGGTCTCAACCGATGCACCTAAGAAAGGTACTATCTTTGAGTCAATTGACAAAGATGCTCTTGATGGTTATCAGCCAGTTTACATATCAAGCATCAACTACGGTCGAATCATCTATCTTTCTATTGAGACTGATGAGAAAGAGCGCAATATTAACGAGGCTATTGAGTTTGCTTTGAACAAAATTAAAGGTGTTGATGTAAATGTATCAGTCGATCAGGCTGTCAACTACCGAAAGATGTTAGCTAAGAGTGATGTACATATCACAGTCCTTGGTGGTGGAAAGACTATCCAGCAAGAGATTCTAAAGGGCGATATTGAATCTTTCCAGCGTTTCCTTGCAGCCGATATTCCAATGGAACAGATGTATCCTATCAGTTTCTCTTTGCGTTATGCTGTTGATAATTCACAGGCACGTGTCGTTACAAGTAATGAGTTTACTGTTACACAACGTGACTTTGTCCCTGTTTTTAAGAAGGTTCGTATGCAGTTACAGGTTCTCGGTTTCTCTGGTCAACACAGTGGTCCGCTACCTAACTTAGATAAGGATGCTAACATCTGGGGAAAGGTTTTAGTCGGTGTCAACGGGCAAGAGCACGAGCTTGTAGGCATAGATAAGTCTAATCCGTTCTGGTTTGATTATCGTGAGAAGGAAGAAACATTACATCCAATAGGCTTTGGTGGTATCGTTAATGTTGAGTTTGATAAAGATAAGAACGAAAGTTTAGAAGATTTTGTCGACCATCAGAAGATATCATTCATCACAGATTTGCACACAGAGAATGGTATCTATAAATATAACTATGGTCGAACACAATTCAATCATACTCTTGGTACTGTCTTCTCAAAGTATAAGAGTGACAACCCTGTTGTCGTATTAGAAAGCAACTATAAGCACATCAAGATTCATACTTACGTAAAGATTCTCGACCTTAAGTTCTTTAACTAATAAACAACAATAGCAATTTTATCGGCGTCACCACTAAGACGTCGATAAAGTTGCAGTACATTTATTATCCTAAGTCGAATTTAATTTTATCAATATGAAAAGAATATTTGCGCTTTTAGCCTTATTATGCTTGCTGTTTCAGCTATCAATGGCTGGACCAGTTGATCAATCGCTGGCATTGAAGATTGCCTCAAGTTTTTTTGGACAAGGCACTACAACAAGTCAACTCAACATGACGTATAAGGCTCCATATAAGACTTCTCATGCTGGAAAGGCTGAGGAAAACTTATATTATATCATCAATCGTGGTAACGATCAAGGATTTGTTGTTATCGCAGCAGACAATCGTGTTTCTCCTATTATCGCATTCGCTGAAAAAGGTAGCTTGACAGAGAACGATATTCAAGGAAATCCTTCTATTAAATGGTTATATGACGAGTATTGCAACCAGATAAAATGGGCTATCGAAAACACTCCTGACATTCCATCACCAGAGTTTAGGCAGGTAGCAACCATGCAAGCAAGCAACTATCAGATAGAGATTAGTCCGCTTCTCGAATATGCCTCTGACCGTAGAACGAAGCTTACAACACCTATCAGCTGGGGACAAAGTTGGCCTTTCAATCAGTATGCTCCTAACTATCGTTACAATGGTGAAACCTATGAAACAGTGTCAGGTTGCGTGGCAACAGCCATCTGTACCGTACTACGTTGGCATAAATGGCCACGTAAAGGCACATGGGTCAGTGAACTACTATTGGAAACGTAACTACATGTCATTGAACTTTGATGGACAAGGTTCTGAGAATGCAGCTTACGATTGGAATCAGATGCCTGCTGGTATTGACAGATATGGACGCGACAGAACAACTGGACGTAACGTTACATCTGTACAAGCTGATAATGTAGGACGCCTCTTGCGTGACATTGGTTACGCTGTTCAGATGGATTATAACCCTGCTGCTTTCGGCGGTTCTGGCGCTTACGTCTACAATGCTCCTGCTGTTCTTACTCGTAATTTCGGCTATAAAAATACTGTTAGGTTCCTTCAGCGCAGCGACTATTATGAGCAGAATTGGCTAAAGGAAATACACGATGAGTTGCGTGATTACGGTCCTGTGGTTTATGCAGGCTTTTCTGCTGGTGGTGGACATTGCTTTGTTCTCGATGGTTTTGCTTCTAATGGTTTCGTACATGTTGACTGGGGTTGGAACTATTCTTCAAATGGTTGGCATAAACTTAATGTGCTGCGCCCTGGACAAGAAGGTATTGGTGGTGGTAGTGGTGGATACAGTTCTAATCAACAGATGCTGCGTTACCTTAAACCTGATCGTAATGATGATCCTGATCCAGACCCTAATCCTAACCCAGAACCAAAGCCTAATCCACAACCCGACGTTGAAACAGGTTCAAATTTGTACATTGCAGCTAAGTGTCAGCAGACAACTTTAGCACAACTGTACTCAGTTCCAGTTACAATCACTATTGGTAATAAGAACAACGAATCTGCTTATTCAGGTCGATTGGCACTTGCCCTCTATCAAGAAGGGAATGATGCTTACTCAACGATTGTCTCTACAACAACAGCGTCTATTGGCTCAGCGTCTACGAAGAAGGTAACCTTCTACGCCAACCTTGCAAATGTCAAGGCTGGAACTTATAACCTCACGGTAAACTATGCCAAAGGAACAGGCTTCAAGGCTATTGATGCCGTTGCTGGAACAGTTACTATTGGAAAAGCTGATCCCGACCCCGACCCTACTCCAAATCCAGTTGTTAAGCAGCCAGAACTCTATGCTGTGCAAAGGGTAACAGAGTATATCAAGAAAGGTCAGAACACAAAGATTGTTTCGACACTCGCAAATGAAGGTAATGCAGACTATAATGGTAATCTAAAGCTATATGTATTACCAGCAGAATCAGACAATGTAAAGGCAGCTACACTTATCTCAGAAGGCAATGCTAAAATAGCAAGAGGTGAGCGTGTAACCTTCTCTTTCTATACAAACGATACCTTTAAACAGTTAGAAGTAGGTAAATATAGCCTCATTGCTGGATACGATGTTAATGGTGAAGAGGTGGCTGTAAAGGTAAAAGCTGATTCAAAAGTATGGAAAATAGGTGAGCTAACAATCAATACACCAGACGATAGTGATAATAACTCACAAACTGTTCACGATTTAAAGTTACAGACAATCTATTTCTATCAAAATGGTAGTAATCTCGGTTCTGATAATGCTTATGTGTCAACCACCAATAGCAAGTTTACTGCTCGCGTTTACTTGAAGTCTATCAATGGTTTCGAAGGCCGCGTGAAGTTCTATGTTACAGATGCTCAACTGAGTTCTAAGCCTCTCAATAGCAACATGACAGAGACAAGAACCGTCACACTTAAGCCTAATAATAGTGGATATATTGAAGTATCACTCCCAACAAGATACCTAAAGAAGGGACGATATTACATGAACATTCTCTACAACAATGGAGGTGCAGCATGGCTTTATTATCCAACAGATGTTGTTCCATTCAATGTTTATACTGCCCTTAACCAGCCAGACCCATCTAACTTATTCAGCAACAAACAGAACCTCGGTCCAACCTTTGACTTTGACACTCCACCTACCTATGGCGAACACTTCCAATCAATTGGTAATAAAGTAGATAGCGAAAATATCCCATTAGGCATTGATGAGGTTATTTCTGGTGATACAGAATTATCTGTTCATAATGATTTTGTAACTGATAACGTAACCCTTTCTGTTACAAAAGCAAGCACTATACGTATATACAGCGTTCAAGGAAATCTTATCAGTAAGCATAATGTTAAAGCTGGCGACAACATTATCAGTGTTACCAACCTACCATCAGGAATATATTTCCTAAACATTGGCAAAACAACTTGTAAGATTGTGAAGCGATAATAGGAATCGATTATCATAATTTGACGTATTATTTGAATCCACATTGAGAACGCTCTCAATGTGGATTCTCTATGCCTTATAGATAGCCATCAGGTAATTTCTCTTACTATTCTACGATTTCCTTAATGACAATTATAAGCCAGAATTATCAACTATCGACAATGCCTTCACGCTGCGCACATGTGGTGCTAAGGCTCAGCACACATGGTGTTAAGGCTTAGCACGAGTGGTGTTGAGGCTTAACCACACTATAATATACTGTTTACAGAAGAGGATATTGACATTTGAAAGGGTTTATATTGCCAATAAAAACAATTGACCTACAACTAAAGTGAGTGATTCTTTTCTCTTTAGTTGTAGGTCAATTACTTTTATATCAATATGTTACAAGCTAATGATTTACATCTATAACCTTTCTATTTAATTCTATAATAAAAAGATTCAAATCTTATTAACTGATACCAAGCCTTATCCTATTTGCCTCCCCTCCTTTCGGAGGGGTCGGGGGAGGCTTTTTCTCATTAGAAATGTATCCTAAAATCTACACCCATCTGGAATGGGTTACCCCTCTGCGCAAAGGTGTAGCGTGTACCAGTAGCAGCACTCTGAACAGCAAAGGTGTTATATTTTGTATCTGTCAGATTACGCACCCAGAGGTTTACATGCAGCGGACCGAAGTCGGCATCGGCATGAGCCCCTAAGACAGCATAGAAGTTCTGACCGATAGAGTTCTGCTCATCCCAGTAAGTCTTGCCCTGCGCTGAGAGGTTTAATCCTACCGTAACACAGCGCAAATGGAAACGATTTGATGGGTTGAGCAAGGCTGCTGGGTCAATATCTATTCGATAATCAGCATTGGCACCCAGTGTATGCTGTGGTACGAAAGGAACACGTTTATCCTTATAATCAGCCATACCTACTCCAGCGATTGAGTCCTTATACTCATCAAACTGAGCACTTGTAAAGCCATAGCTAAGACCGTATGTCAGTTTATTGTCCAACGCAACACCACGGAGTGTTGCCTCCAAGCCACAAGAATGACTACGACCAGCATTCGTCATCACACGTCCGAAACCATAGTTACCAGCCATCACAGAGAGCTGCTGATTACGAATCTGCATATAATAAGCAGCGAGGTCAAGATGAAGTTGGTTGTTCAAGAGATTAAGATGTGCTCCCACCTCATAGTTCCAACTCGTTTCAGGCTTATATTCAATCGTCTTTGCAATACGCTCATAGTAAGCCTCATCATGTGCAACATCAACATCGGCACGTGCCTTATTAGCAGCTTGTGAGGTCTCAGCCTGAAGTACATCAGAGAACATCTCGAAGTTGTAACCGCCTGCACGATAGCCCTTTGACCATGTTGCATAAACATTACTACCATTCTGTAGACGATAGGTCAAGCCAAGTTTTGGAAGGAACTGCTTAAAGCCATCATGCTCGCTATGCTTCAATACAGAAGTAATAACTGGATTAATATTTATACCCATCACACTCTCCTGCAACGCCAAACGTGCAGAAGTGTCATAATCAATACTTACGCGTGAATAATCATAGCGCAAACCCAAGGTCGCCATCAAGCGATCAGAAAGTTCAACATTGCTCTCATGGTAAACACCTAAGTTGAGGGTTGGCGTACGGAAGACACCCGGAACTGGGTCCATTGTCATATTTATATTGACACCTCCTGCCGCAGCAATAGCTGCAGCCGTGCTTGCACGTGCCGTTTTGTTGGCAAGTTCTTCTGACATTCCACCTGCAATCATTCTCTGTGCCATACCCCTTTGCCATTGCATTGAGCATACCGTTATAAGCATAGTCCGTAATCTTCTTAGACAGATAGCTATTCATATCTTGGTCGAAATAAACAGGAGCAGTCGTCTTCAACCACTGATAAGAACCAAAAGCACCAAAAGTCCAATGCCATTTGCTATTATTACGACTCTTGATAGAAAGTTCCTCTGTCACAGTATTCCCCAACTGACGCTGAGTAAGATGCATATAATCCTGCGGACGGTAATCAATATCCATGAGCATATAGTCACGAAGGAACTGCCAAGAAGTCATCGAGTTGATATCAAAGCCGTTTCCTGCATACTTAATACCCATTCCCGTATTGATGATATTACGACGATAATTTGCCTGACGATTTTGGTTAGGCGATTGTGTACCAGCCTTCATTCCATGAAGCGGTGAAGTGATTGTAGCAGAAGAAAGTTCGTCTTCTGTCACCACCTGACCGTATGGGAAACCATTCTGGCGAGTGTATTGATAGTCAGCAATGAAGTCAAAGTTCAGTCTATCCGTTGGACGCCAAAGGAAACGGCCCTTACCACCAAACTCATTGATAAGGTCGGCACGTGATCCATCATACTGATTACGGAAGAATCCATTCTGTCCTCCATAAAAGCCAGCTACCGAGTAAGCCATCTTATCATTTAGTTTCTCATAATGACTTGCCTCTATCTGACGATGCAATTTCGTGCCAACCGAGAGTTTTACGTCCGTTCCCTGATACAGAAAAGGATTACGACTATAAAGACGAATCAGTCCGCCCTCAGTATTCATACCATAAAGTGTACCCTGTGGACCATGCAACACATCAATACGATCAATATCGTATGTATGGAAATTAAACGCACTCTTATTCAAGATTGGCATACCATCTACATAAATACCCACAGCTGGCGAGTAGACACGTGAGCCGATTCCGCGCATATATATAGAAGAGGTGTAACGGCTTCCATACTCAGGCATAGAGAATGAAGGGACAAAGACAGAGAGGTTGCGAACATCCTGCACATTTAGTCCACGAATCAAATCGCCATTAAAAAAGAAGTACTGCTCAATGGCTGCTGACGTAAGCGAAAGGCTTCCTTTGGTTGATCAACGACGACAACCTCGTCAATATCATAGACGCGAGAAGTGTCGTTGTTTTCGATAATGTTGTTAGCTTGCACTCCCATTGGCAAAGATGACGCCAGTAAAAGAGCAAAACTCAGTTTAGACTTAATCATATAATCTTATTTCTAATGTTTTTGTGTATCGTTAATGATGACAAAGGTAAGAAGAAAAATCATAATAAACAATCCTAATTTATTAGGAATATAACAAACATTCTGTTGAAAGACAAGCACATAAGGAGAATAAGATTAGAATTAAGAAAGGGCTTGTTCTATCAGCTACTTCATACAAAAACGTTAATATTTTATCATATCATATAAAACAATACATGATAAATTAGACTCGAATAGATGCTCTTAAAGCACCAAAAAGAGGCCCTTTTGAACTCTTACTAACACTCCTTTGAAGTCCAACTAAGCACCTATTAGATTACTACTTTGTAACTAACTGAACGCATGATATTTACGAAGGCAATAAAAAAAGCCGTTTCTACCCTAAAAATAAGGTAAAAACGGCTATCATATTGTAAATAAATTTCCAAACAATCAAGCGTTTATTTTAAAAATAAAAATCTGTTGAAATTCCTATCTAACAAGTGCTTTTGCTATTCGTTCACAGCTCCACACTGTGGGCATCTTCCTTTTCTGTGTAGGCGTACACCACAATTACCACAGTAATAAGTCTCGCTACTCTTACGTAGATAGACTCGGAAAGCATAATAGATATAGGCAATAAGAAGTGGATAACCTATATAATATAAGGTAAGCACTGAGAACACAATGTAATTTACTGCACATACCGCACCTAAACCACTAAGATAGAGCAAGGTTTCGCCCGACTTCAACAATCTTTCGCACATCGTCAATCGTGGCAAGACCAATAATGAGCATTGCCCACACAAGTACCAAAAAGATATTGAGTAATAATGGCTGTGAGAAGGGATTGAGCGAAGGATGAAAGTAGAACTCACGCCATGTCTCAGGCGCAAAGAGCTGTATGCTGGCATAGAAAGCTGCAGAAAGTGCGACAATAACAGCTAACAATGTGGGATAAAACGAACTAATATCATTAAAATGTACGATATGTGCGTTCTTCTTCAATATCTTACGTGCCAAATAACCTACACCCATGATTGAGAAAACAATCAAAAATATGAGTAGGTGAACATTTGAGAAAATAGAAATAAACTGTGAAATAGGGTCTGCTGGGTCAACCTGTTTCAACAGACGAGACTCGTGAATCCAACCAAAGGCATAATCCTCTGTTGCGATTTGCACCCATACAGAATCCTGCTTATCAATGGGAAGAATACGAATATCAGCCACAACAACTTCCTTTCCTTTCTTTACGGCAAAGGAGTCGGTCGTCATTTCGTTGACAGCCTCTTCTGGTTGTTGACGAAGAAGCATCAGCGAATCAGATGTAACAATAAAATTAAATCCTTGCGAATAATGATGTTTTACACGAAAAGACAATGAATCTTCTTTACTTCGTGTACCACTCCACTCTATTTCGTTATTCTCTTTTTGTTTCAAGATTGAGTCACCCCCAGCCTCTAATCGACGAGATATCTGTGCCTCCTGAATGCTATCAGGCAAGCGGAAAGACGAAGGAGTCTTCTTATGGTAACAGCCTGTAAACGAGAAACTAAGCAATAAAAGGAAGAATACTCCTACTATGCCACAGCGTTGTACATAGCAACTACCAGACTTCTTTGTTACTGAAGTCTGTGCAAGTTCTTGCTCCTTGACCTTTCCTTTATTCGTAATCATAATGAGAAACGATGGATTATGAATTTCTATTACGTAACGTTACACACATTCATCTGGCAGTTTTTACAATCAAACTCTAAGCGGAAACGACGCTTATCAGGCAGTTCGAGGAAGAGCGGCTCACGCCAAGTTGGCTTCTGGCCACCTCGCTTCACACAATATCCGAGCGAATAACGGATACAATGACGGCACTGCATCAACAAATGAGAAACAGCTTCTTTATCTCCCTTAATAGAGAACGACTTACCTGATGGCTCAGAACCATTAGCGACACCTGTAGGATATTGAATCTCAAAAGCAGGTTCGGCTTTGGTCAGTCCCTGCTGTTCATAGAACTTGCGGGCAGCATCATTAGAGATGTTATACAGATAAGGTAACTGCTGATATTGAGAAGGATTTACCATAGAGAACTGTGGTTTAGGCTCTGACAGTTTTCTCTTAGTATTTCGATGAATCGTCATACGCTGCATATTCATTACCCGCTTGTCAAGCTCCTCTATCACCATACGACGAAGTTCAGCAAGCATACTGCTCGGGATGAAGTACTTATCAGCTCCGTCAACTATCTCTACCTCAGCACATTCATATACCGTATTGCCCAACTTCGTGAGCTGACGTATGATGTTATCACGTTGAGGTTTTTGGGCAAGTTGGAGACCTCCCCCAGCCCCTCCAAGGGGAAGGGAGAGCCTAACGGGATGTTCGTTGGATATTCGTTGGTGAAAATTATAAGTGGATAAAGAATCTTGTGAACAATCATTAGATTCCGATTCATGAGAGATATGGTTAATCCTATCATCTATCACCTCTGCTTTTGCCCATATTGTCCCACGACTATCCGTTAGGCACTCCCCTCCTTTGGAGGGGTTGGGGGAGGTTTCAGAGGAGGTTCCAAACCATATCTTTATGGCAATCTTACGTTCAGCGGTCTTTCCACTTAACTCTTTGTCAAACGCTTGGTCTTGATTACGATACAAGCCCATACCGGGCTTTAAGCCTCTTGGCATCTTAAAAGGATAGAGTCTATTACCAACTGCACGATTTACACGGAATCCCTCTAAACGTGTTGACTGACTATCAGCATCACGTGAGAGGAAACATAGTCCATCACCATTCGCAAAGTTTGCCGTGCTGGACACGTTAAAGCTATCTCGTCTTATCTCCTTTACCCGACCAACAAACTCGCCCAATGCCTTCGGGGTATCAGGTGAAAAGATATCAGCTTGCCTTCCCTTGAGGAAATAATTAGTATAACCACGATTAAAAGTCTTCTTCAAATCAGGTGTAAACGAATAGCGAACACGTCCCAAAGAAGCACGACGGAACTCACCCGGATGCTTACTGATAATCTCGTCAATGCGCTTACTATAAGCCGAAACAACGTTCTTCACATAGTTAATATCCTTCAGTCTTCCCTCTATCTTAAAGGCACAAGCCCCTGAACGCATAAGCGTTTCAAGGTTATCAATCTGGCTCATATCCTTCAATGAGAGAGAAGATGGCGCTGATGTTCGATGGTCTTTCCGTCTGAATCCTTCAAATCAAACGCCAATCGACAGAACTGTGCACACGCACCACGATTGGCAGATCGACCAAAACTATATTGGGAAACATAACATACACCACTATAACTTACGCACAATGCTCCATGCACAAAGGCTTCCAATTCAATCTCTGGCAAACGGCTATGAATATCGTTTATCTCCTCAGCAGACAATTCACGAGCGAGTACAACACGATCAAAACCTTGTTGGCTCAACCATTGTGCCTTTTCCCAAGTTCGTGTATCACACTGTGTACTGGCGTGAAGAGCTATTGTATCAGGCACAATCTCCTTCACCTTACTCATCAAACCCATATCCTGCAGGAGGAAGGCATCAACGCCGACGTCCACCAATTCACGTACCAAATCAAGCGTCTCTTCAAACTCATCATTATAGATAATCGTATTGATGGTCACGTGAACCGTGGCACCATAGCGGTGAGCATATTCGCATAGCTTGCCGATATCCTCGACACTATTGCCTGCGGACTGACGTGCACCAAAGCGGGAAGCACCGATATATACGGCATCAGCTCCGTGTTCAATAGCTGCCATTCCACATTCGAGGTTCTTGGCTGGAGCAAGGAGTTCGATTGTGTTGGGTGTTGGGTGTTGGGTATTGGGTGTTGATGATTGCATATTGTTGGGTGATGGGTATTAATTGTTGGGTGATGATGAAGTGTTTATAGGATGGTGAGTGATGAGTGTTAATTGTTGGGTGATGATGATTACATTTTGTTTGAGTGATAGATGCTAAGCAAAACAACCATTCATCACCACCTATCATTTACCACCTAACACCCAACTTACCCAATTCATAAACAGTAAATTAGCGTGTGAACGCCAAGTAACCAGTGGACCTTTATCTGGATTATCCTCACGGTAATAATACTTTGGCACTTCAACGTCGTCACGCTTACCAAGGTCACGGTGATACTCCGTGTCGAGTGTGTCGGGGGCATACTCCAGATGGCCTGTAATAAAGAACTCACGTCTACTGCTTGACCTTACAATAGCTACCCCGCTCTCCTCTGATTCAGCAATGATTTCAAGGTCGTCAACCCGTTCTATGTCCTCACGTCTAATCTCCGTATGACGGCTCTGAGGCATACGGAAGACGTCATCAAAGCCACGGAAGAGAGGCTGTTCGGGTTTTAGGGGAATCGTAGGGAAGATACCAAACATCTTCTTAGGCAAAGGATATTTTGGAATATCATAGAAATGATAGAGTCCTGCCTGTGCCGCCCAACAGATGTAAAGCGTTGAACGCACATTCTCACGTGCCCAATTGAATATCTCCTGTAGTTCTGCCCAATAGTCCACCTCCTCGAAAGGCATTCCCTCGACAGGGGCACCAGTGACTATCAGCCATCAATCTTCTCCCTGCTGAGTTCCTCAAGCGTATGATAGAAACGGTCCATGTGTTCTGCAGGAGTATGCTTAGAAGCATGACTTTTGAGCTTCATAAAGCTGACATCCAATAATAGCGGACTATTGGAAAGAAGGCGTATGAAATCGGTCTCAGTCGTAGCCTTGAACGGCATAAGATTGAGTATGACAATGCGGAGCGGACGCTTATCGTCCTCTTTGACAAGCATTTCTTCGATGTTGATATTCTCACGCTTCAGTATATCAATAGCGGGAAGCCCGTCGGGCAATCTTAATGGCATATCCTGTTTCCTTTATCTTTTACGGGGTCATACAAGCATACGACCCTTCTTTTCTCTGCTTTAAAACTAAGATACAAAGATAGTAAATTATAACAGATTCCACAAGTCTTACCTATATAAAAGTATGAATAGAAATAGGATAAGGCGCACACATTTCCTAACCAATACAATGACCCTATATCAAAACAAACACAAAGGACCCACTCTAAACATTCCTATCAGCATTAAACCTGACAGAAATGCTTAGCCGTGAGCCTTTGTTTTTATAGGTTTATCGGTATGGGAAATATCGAACGATAAGTGTAATGATCAGCAGACTATCAAGCCATCAACACCTAACATTCATCACCCAACACCCATCACTTACCAAAGCTTCAGACGCTCATTCTCTGGGATGAAGAGCTTATCACCTTCCTTCACGCCGAATGCCTTATACCATGCATTGATATGAGGCAGAGCACCATTCACGCGCCACTCGCCAAGAGAGTGAGGGTCACTCTTCACACGACTACGAATCTCAGCCTCTGTGATATTGTTTGCCCATACACCAGCATAAGCGATAAAGAAACGCTGTTCTGGTGTGAAGCCCATAATGACCTTACCCTTCTTTAGCCTCTGACGTCTTCTCAAAAGCATTGAAAGCCACCTGAAGACCACCGTGGTCAGCAAGGTTCTCACCTAATGTGAGCTTACCATTTGCGTAGAGATCAGGCAATACCTTAATAGCACTGAAGAAGTCAGCATACTTACTGGTACGTGCCTCGAAGTTCTTAGCATCCTCCTCTGTCCACCAGTCAGTCATATTACCATCCTTATCATAATGGCGTCCCTGATCATCGAATCCGTGTGTCATCTCGTGACCGATAACCACACCGATAGCACCATAGTTAAAGGCATCATCAGCCTTTGGGTCGAAGAATGGATATTGAAGAATACCTGCTGGGAAGCAGATTTCATTCGTCGTAGGGTTATAGTAAGCATTCACGGTCTGAGGGGTCATCAGCCACTTGTCCTTATCAACTGGTTTACCTGCCTTCTCCTCGATGGCATCCTTTGCCAGAACTTCTGACAGGTCAGCACGTTCTCATAATATGACTTCGATGGATCAATCGTAAGCTGGCTCAAATCCTTCCACTTGTTAGGATAGCCCACCTTCACATAGAAGGTTGAGAGCTTCTCAAGTGCAGCTTTCTTTGTGGCCTCACTCATCCAGTCTTGTGCCTTAATACGCTCAGCAAGGCTCAGCTCAAGATTCTTGATAAGGTCTTCCATACGCTTCTTACTTGTAGCTGGGAAGTAACGTTCACAATAGATTCGGCCAAGTGCCTCACCCATCTGTTTCTCCACCTGCTGAGTAGCACGCTTCCAACGAGGATAGTCCTCCTTTGTACCGCGCATTGTCTTACTAAAGAAGTTGAAGTATTCAGCACGAACATCATCGCTCAGGTAGTTAGCCGAAGCAAGGATAGCACTCCACTCCATACGTGCACGGAGTTCGTCAGCAGTCTCAGTAGATGTCAGTTTGTCAACACCTGCAAGGAAGGCAGGCTGACATACGACCATCGTCTGAATATACTCACTCTTGATACCCTCAGCATTTGCCATCTGTTCAAGTGGAATATTAGGATACTTTTCCTTGAACTCGCTGAGCGTCATCTTATTATAATTTGCCTCAACGTCACGCAATTCAGTACGACTCTTTGAGATCATTGCTAACATCGTCTCATAACGCATTACGGCATCACGCTTAGCCTGTGCCTGTGCATCAGAGAATCCGTAAAGACGGAACATATTAGCAATAAACTGACGGAAGGCATTACGGATTTCTGTTGTTGCCTTATCATTGTCAAGATAGTACTCCTTCTGTCCGAGACTTAATCCGTCCTGATAGATAAGGAGGATATTCATCTTCGCATTCTTCTCGTCGGCCTCAAAAGAATAACCCATTGGCACACCATAGCCGAAGCTTGCATACTTCAATTGAAGAGCACGAAGGTCTGACAGACTCTTTGCACCTTCCATCTCATTAAGCAGAGGCTTAACAGGGCTCACACCCTCCTTGTTACGACGCACTGAGTCCATAGCGAGTTTATAGAAGTCACCTAACTTCTTCTCTGTGGCACTCTGCTTACCCTGCTTTTTGAGCAAATCTGTCAGAATAGTGTTGATACGCTTGTTATTGTTCTCCTGCAATTGGTCAAACGAACCAAAGCGTGAGAAAGCTCCAGGAAGTGGATTAAGTTTCTGCCATCCACCTGTGGCAAACGTGAAGAAATCGTCAGCCGGACGTACCGACTTGTCGAGATTCTCTGCCTTGATTCCTGCCTGTCCCTGTGCCATAACGGTAAAGGGGGCTGATGCAAGGAGCATCATTGGTAAAAGTTTCTTGATACGCATAGTAAAAAATATTTGGTTTAATTCATAATTCATAATTAGAGGTAATTCATAATTCATAATTCATAATTCATAATTATGATTACCGATGTAAGAGATATTCAAAGTTCAAAGTTCAAAGCTCAAACGTCAAAGCTCAAACGTCAAAGCTCAAAGCTCAAAGTTCAAAAGTCTTAACCCAAATCATAAAGTTCAAAGTTCAAACATCAAAGTTCAAAGGAAACAGTTCAAAGTTCAAAGTTCAAAGTTTCCAGTTCTTCCGAAAGCACCATCCATCGTTCGTTTTCCTCATCGAGTTCACGTTGGAGGTTGGTATATTCTGTTACGAGTTCCATATTCGAGGCATTCTCAGGGGCCATCAGGAGTTCATCGAGTTCGCCCTTACGTGCTTCAAGTTTCGCTATCTTAGCCTCAGATTCTTCCACAGCACGTTGTGCCTTACGAATCTTCTTCTGTTGCTCCTTGCGTTCAGCGTAAGATAAAACCTCCCCCGACCCCTCCGAAGGGAGGGGAGTTGCACTTTTGCTATTATTTGATGATGACTTACCATTATCCCCACTATTCAACGAGAGGTTCTCTGCACTCTCCCCCCTTCGGGGGAGCTGGAGGGGGCTTTTCAACCAGTCATAAATACCACCTAAATGCTCTCTGACCTTACCACCACCAAACTCATACACCTTGCTCACCAATCCGTCAAGGAACTCACGATCGTGGCTCACGATGATTGCCGTTCCATCAAAGGCTTTAATAGCCTCTTTCAACACTTCTTTTGAAGCAATGTCGAGGTGGTTGGTAGGCTCATCGAGGATAAGAAGATTCACTGGTTCGAGTAGGAGTTTTATCATCGCCAAACGCGAACGTTCACCACCCGAAAGTACCTTGACATACTTCTCCGACGTCTCACCTCCGAACATAAAGGCACCGAGCAAGTCGTTTATCCTCAGACGCATATCGCCCGTGGCAACTCTATCAATGGTTTCGTATATCGTGAGGTTCTCATCTAAGAGCTGTGCCTGATTCTGTGCGAAATAACCAATCTGTACGTTATGACCTATCTTCAGCGTACCGTCAAAAGGTATCTCGCCCATAATACACTTCACGAAGGTAGACTTACCCTCACCGTTCTTACCGACAAAAGCCACTTTCTCACCTCGTTTGATAATCAAGTCTACACCCTCAAACACCGTCTGTCCCGGTCCGTCACTATGCAATCTGCTTGGATAAGTCTTTCCCAATCCCTCTGCAATAACAGGATAATCCCCACTTCGCAAACACGGAGGGAACTTCAAACGCATAGCCGAATTATCAACCTCATCCACCTCTATTGGCACAATCTTCTCCAACTGGCGAATACGTTGCTGTACCTGTACGGCCTTTGTGGCTTGATAACGGAAGCGCTCAATGAACGCCCTTGTTTCTGCAATTTCCTTCTGCTGGTTCTCATACGCACGGAGCTGTTGTTCACGACGCTCTTTCCTGAGGACGAGATACTCGTCATACTTCACACGATAATCCTCCACGTGCCCGCAGGTAATCTCCAGCGTACGGTTTGTTACATTATTGACGAACGCACGGTCGTGGCTCACAAGGACAACGGCCTTAGCACTCTGAGAGAGGAATTGCTCCAACCATTGAATAGACTCAATATCAAGATGATTCGTCGGCTCATCCAGCAAGAGTACATCAGGACGACGGAGAAGAATCTTCGCCAACTCAATACGCATACGCCATCCACCAGAGAACTCACGTGTAGGGCGGTCGAAGTCATCACGCGTAAAACCGAGACCCGTCAGCGTGCGCTCAATTTCAGCCTCATAGTTCTCGCCTCCCATCATCATATATCGGTCGTGCTCAGTCGTAAAGCGTTCCACTAACTCTGCGTATCCCTCACTCTCATAGTCGGTACGCTCAGCCATTTCCTGCTCCATTTTCTTGAGCCTCTCCTCAATCTTTGTCTTGTCAGCGAAGGCCCTACGCGTCTCCTCCTTCACGGTCGTATCGTCAGAAAGCTTCATCACCTGCGGAAGATAGCCCACAGTCGTATCATTCGGTATGGAGACAACGCCCCCCGTAGGTCTCTGCAATCCACAGAGAATCTTCAGCATCGTCGACTTTCCAGCTCCGTTCTTACCCACTAAGGCAATCCTATCTCGCTCATTGATGACAAATGAAACATCCTTAAACAATGGCTTCACGCCAAATTCCACCGTCAGTCCGTCTATTGATATCATTATATTTTTCTTTTCCTAAATGTTCTTTGCAAAGATAATATTTTTATTTTTGAATAAGAAAGTTCCTAAACAGCCTTATATCAAAGAATCAAGAACTATTAAAAACTTCCCACAAAGACTATCGTTGGCTTATTTAAAGCTAAACTTTCTTTTGCATTATATGTGATGTACAAAGTTAGTAAAAATAAGCCAAAAGAAGCAATTGATGTAGAGAATTTATCAGCAATATTCTTTTCAAAGAAACCATCATCACAAAAATATTTTCATATTAACACTTTTAAAAATGTATAGACAAGCTTTTTGAAAAATCATAACATAATTTCAAGTAAAACATCTACAAATAAAGACAAAAATATGTGTGAAAAGCAAGTTTGCAACCAACAGTAAATCAACCTGTTATAAAGCCATACAAGAAAAGGTGCTTAATTGGACTTCAAAAGGGCGTTAGTTAGACCTCAAAAGAGCATCTTTTCAAAGCCAAGTAGGCGTATATTTGAAGCCAACAGAGCATGTGTTGGCTTTCAAATAGATTAAAAATAATTTACAAACACCACCCATCACCTATCACCCAACACCCAACAATAATCACCCATTAATTTCATAATCTCAGTTTTTTTATGTAAGTTTGCGGTAAAAATAGGTGTTGGGTGGTAGGTGATAGGTGTTGATGATTACTATAATCTACACACCATCAACACCCAACACCCAACAATATTATGAACATGAAACAGAACCTCAAAAATGTCGTGCTTGCCGCAGGACTTGCCTGCACAGCACTTACGGGTCAGGCACAGAACGCAAGACCTAAGACCACACAGACGGTCACGAATTCGCTTATGAAACAGAGTACATTACCCTTTAATGCTCCTGACTTCAGCCGTATCAAGAGTGAGGACTATCTGCCTGCTATCAAACAGGCTATCGCTCAGCAGAGGGCGGAGATAAAGAAGATTACTGATAACAAGCAGAAGCCTACCTTCGTAAATACTGTACTGGCTTATGAACGAAGCGGAAAGAACTTGGAACGTATCTCAAATATATTCTATGCACTTGTATCTGCCGACAAGACTCCTGAGATTGAGAAGGCGCAGGAAAGCATTGTTCCGCTGATGACGGAGTTTGAGAATGAAGTGAAGTTCAATCAGAAGTTCTTCCAGCGCATCAAGTATGTCTACGACCACGAATACAAGACACTCAAGGGCGAGGACAAGAAGTTATTAGAGGTTGTCTACAAGGACTTTACGCACGCAGGAGCTCTCCTTCCAAAGGAGAAGATGGCTCGTATGCAGGAGATTAACAAGGAATTGGCAAAGCTTCAACAGGACTTTGGCAATATGCTTCCAAAGGCCGCTAACGAGGCAACAGTATGGGTCAGTGATGTAAGGAATTGGCGGGTCTTAGTGAGACGGATATCGCTCAGTGCAAGAAGGACGCTGAGAGTCGTGGTGGTAAGGCGCCTTACTGTATCGTAATTACAAATACTACTCAACAACCTATCCTCGCAAGTCTTGAGAATCGTGCACTTCGTGAGAAGGTCTTCAACGCTTCTATTCATCGTACGGATGGTACGGGTGCTTATAACACCTTCCCTATCATCGTGAAGATAGCTCGCTTGCGTGCAGAGAAGGCTCAGCTGATGGGTTATAAGAACTATGCTTCTTACTCGCTCTCAAAGACAATGGCAAAGAATACGGATAATGTATATGCCTTCTTGCGTCAGATGATTGAGGCTTATAAACCTAAGTCGGAGGCTCAGACAAAGGCCATCGAGAAGTATATGAATGAACAAGTAAACAAGTTAACGAGTGAACAAGCTAACGCAAATAACTCGTCTACTGGTCAACCTGTCAACTCGTTCACTCCACTTCAGCCTTACGATCGCTTCTATTATTCGGCAAAGATGAAGAAGGATCAGTATAGTTTCTCTGACGATGATGTGAAGCCTTACTTCAACCTTGACTCTGTGCTTGTAAATGGTATCTTCTATGCGGCTCATCGTGTCTATGGACTCAGCTTCCGCGAGCGTAAGGATATTCCTACTTATCACAAGGATATGAAGGTGTTTGACGTGATAGATGCTGACGGTAAGCAGTTGGCGCTCTTCTATTGCGATTACTTCCGTCGTCCAACAAAGCGTGGTGGTGCTTGGATGAGTGCCTTCCTCAAACAGAGTGGTGACCGTCAGCAGAAACCTCTGATATTCAACGTTTGTAACTATGCTAAGGCTCCAGAAGGTCAACCAACCCTCCTTACTTGGGATGAGACTCAGACGATGTTCCACGAGTTTGGTCACGCCCTGCACGGTATGCTTTCTAACTGTAAGTATAACACGTTGAGTGGTACTGCTGTATCACGTGATTTCGTGGAGATGCCTTCACAGTTTAATGAGTCGTTCGCAAGCATTCCAGAGGTGTTCAATAACTATGCGCGCCATTACAAGACCAATGCCCCTATGCCTGATGCCCTGCGTGAGAAGATGCTCGGTTCGCTCAACTTCCTTTCAGCTTATTCATTGGGTGAGAACCTTTCAGCTACAAGCGTAGACTTGGCTTGGCATTGCCTCTCACCATCTGAGGTTCCAACAGCTGAAGAGGCACCAGCCTTCGAGAAGAAGGTGCTGGCGGATATGGGTCTGTTGAACAATCAGATTCCTCCACGTTACTCTACTTCTTACTTCAACCATATTTGGGGTGGTGGATATGCAGCTGGTTATTACAGCTATCTGTGGAGTGAGGTATTAGCCGCAAACATTGCTGATTACTTCGAGGCTCACGGTGCACTGACTCGTAAGGTGGGTGATGACTTCCGCCAGAAGATTCTCTCACGTGGAAACACTCGCGACCTGATGCAGATCTTCTCTGACTTCACTGGTCTCAAAGCGCCTGATACAAAGGGATTGTTGAAAGCAAGGGGGATGTAAAAAAACCTCCCCCAACCCCTCCGAAAGGAGGGGAGTGCCTATGCGCACACGAGAGGATAAAGGCACTTTAAAAGAAGCCTCCCCAACAATAGGCTGGTCCCCCTTACTCCTCCCCCATAGGGAGGGGAGTGATTACCGTCACTTGCAAAAAATAAAGCAATGAAAAGTAAAACACAATCTAAAGAACACATCACACTTCTCTACGGGGGAGGGATAAGGGGGAGAGGTCGGTTTTTCTTTTTCTTTCTTCTCTCTCTTCTAATCCTCAACTTTAGCATAAAGGGCTATTGGAAAATAAAATCCTATTCATTCCAAAGCCATTTCAAAGATGTATGGGAAATCTGTCACGAAAAGGGATATAACGAAGATTATTGCATCCTCGTAGACTTCTCACGCCCATCGGGTGAGGACCGAATGGCTATCATCGACCTGAAGACTTCATCCGTGCTTGACACTGGTCCTTGCGCACACGGTAGAGGAAAGGGAAACAGTGCATGGAAACCAAGTTTCTCAAACAAAGAGGGGAGCAAATGCTCGAGCCTCGGACATTTCAAGATTGCAGAGAAAGGCTATTCCTCTATTGTCGGACTGCGTTTTGCCCTTGATGGGTTGGATGCATCAAACAGCAATGCAAGACGAAGAAATATTCTCATCCATAGTTCCCGATACGTGGGTGTTATGCACCATCTCACATCTTATCTCCCACTCTCCGATGCTTCGTGGGGATGCTTCACTACAAGCCCAGCTATGCTGAAGAAAATCGAAGCCCTTTGTGACAAGAGTAAGAAGCCTATCCTACTTTATGCATACGAATAATCTTAACGAACAAAAATATTATAATGGAACTGAACCTGAAAAGAACCCTGATTTGTATAATCCTGATAGTGCTCACCACTCTCAGCACACATGCGCAGACCTTATGCGTCATTGACGGCACTCCTCTACCCGACTCCCTCCTGCACGTTACCATTGACGAGATGCGGTCGGATTCGGCTAAACAGATTGTATCACATAGACTGAGACTTATTCCGCCCCAAGCGATTGAATCCATTCAGATATTCTCAGCAGAAGAGCAGATAAGGCAAGGGAAGAACATCACTTTCTGTAAAACGCCAAGAGATATTGTCATCATAAGAACAAATTCCTTTGCTGAACTCCAATGGATTCTGAACGGCAAGATAATAAACCTACGAAAAAGACTGACCATCATTGATTACAAACTTTCACCCCAACGTATAACGGAGGCTTTGCCAAGGCGTATTAAGCCCACGGACATCCTCTCTGTCAACATCATTACTTATATAAACGATCCACGACAAGAAAAACATCCAACCATCGTGATTAAAACAAAAACTTCTAATCGCCTTCTAAACCAACGGTCACTGACCGAAGGAAAGTAATGCGAGAGAAATAATGAAAGGAAAGTAGTAGATAGACTTCCTAAGGGATAGAAATAAACCAATATCTGAAAATGAACAAACAAACACCATACAGCAAGGAAAACGAGCATAAGAACAATAGCGAACACTCAGCAAATAGGGCTCTCCCCCCTTCGGGGGAGCCGGAGGGGGCTTCTGGTGCTTCCTTCATCTCCCACTCCCTTTCCCTTCCTCTCCAAAGCGTATCGGCAGTTCTCACCTTACTCGATGAGGGCTGTACGATTCCCTTCATCTCCCGCTATCGTAAGGAGCGGACGGGGAATCTTGATGAGGTTCAGATAACTGATATCAGCGAACTCAATGATCGTTTGAAGGAACTTGGAAAACGTAAGGAGACCATACTCAAAACAATCCGTGAGCAAGAGAAACTCACACCAGAATTAGAAGCAAGAATCCACGCTTGTATGGATTCCACAGAGTTGGAAGATATCTACCTACCATATAAACCCAAACGCCGTACACGTGCGCAGATTGCACGTGAACAGGGATTGGAGCCGTTAGCGTTGGCGATAATGGAGGAAGCCTCCCCAACCCCTCCGAAAGGAGGGGAGAAGCCCACCCAACCTCCCCTGAAAGAGGAGGAGTGCCTATGCGCACACCAGAGAATAAGGGCGATTTGAATCTTCCCCAACACCTCAGCAAAGAACTTGCAAACTTGCCTCCTCCCCTTTCGGGAGGTCAGGGTGGGAGCTTTGGCTTTTGGACATCATTGCCGAGATTGTTTCGAGAACCAGCAGGCACGCAATACCGTCCGCACGGCTTACCAGCGTGGGGCTGTCATTACGTCGAAGGTCATCAAGAAGATGAAGGATACCGACGAGGCGCAGAAGTTCGCTGATTACTTCGATTTCTCCGAACCTCTCCGACGATGCAATAGCCATCGACTTCTTGCCATGCGTCGTGGTGAGAACCAAGGTATCTTGCGCGTAAGCATCACGATTGATAGCGAGGAATGTATCTCACGTCTCACTCGCCAATTCGTGCGTGGACACGGAGTGTGCCAAACCCTCGTCACCCAAGCCGTTGAAGACTCCTTCAAACGTCTTATCAATCCGAGCATTGAAAACGAATTTGCCGCCTTGAGCAAGGAGCGTGCTGACGAAGAAGCCATCAAGGTCTTTACCGAGAACCTTCGCCGGCTTCTCCTCTCTCCCCACTCGGTCAGAAGCGTGTCCTCGCCCTCGACCCCGGCTTTGCCAACGGATGTAAGATTGCTTGCCTTGACGAACAAGGTAACCTCCTGCATCACGAGATTATCTATCCGCATCCTCCTCGCAATCAGGTAAGACAAGCCACCGAAGCCCTGCAGAGGATGATAAGCACATATAAGATTGTGGCCATTGCCATTGGTAATGGTACGGCAAGCAGGGAGAGTAAGGAGTTTGTGGAGAACAGCCTCACTCCCCCAACCCCTCTCCGAAGGGAGAGGGGAGAATCCCTCCAGCTCCCCCGAGAGGGAGAAGCCTCCCCAACCCCTCCGAAAGGAGGGGAGTACCTATCCCCCACGCCTCAGCAAAGAACTTGCAAGCTTGTCTCCTCCCCTTCGGGGAGGTCGGGTGAGGCTTCTATCTTCCTTGTCTCCGAGGACGGTGCCTCCATCTATTCCGCCTCTCCAGTGGCTCATGAGGAGTTCCCCGATGAAGACGTCACCACACGTGGAGCCATATCCATCGGCAGACGACTGATGGACCCACTCGCTGAACTTGTGAAGATTGACCCGAAGAGTATCGGTGTCGGACAATATCAGCACGATATCGACCAATCAAAAGCTTAAGCATTCACTCGACCAAACGGTGATGAGTTGTGTCAATCAGGTGGGTGTCAACCTCAACACGGCTTCCCTCCACTTGCTCACCTACGTCAGCGGACTCGGTCCTGCCCTTGCCCGCAACATCATTGATTACCGACGTGAGCACGGTCCTTTCACCTCAAGTGCTCAGCTCAAGAAGGTGAAGCGTTTAGGTGATACTGCCTTCCAGCAATGCGCAGGCTTCCTCCGTATTCCCGATGCCAAGAACCCGCTCGACAACTCTGCCGTTCACCCCGAGAGCTATCACATCGTTGAGCAAATAGCGAAGGACTTGAAATGCACGATAAAGGATCTCATTGGCAATAAGAAACTCTTGGCAGAAATTGATGTCAAGAGATACCTCACCCCCCAGCCCCCTCTCCGAAGGGAGAGGGGAGTGCTGAAAACGGTTCGCTGAAAGATGGAGATAAATTAAAAAGTCCTTACCCTCTTGTGAGCGCATAGGCGCTCCCTCCTTTCGGAGGGGTTGGGGAGGCTACCCTCCGCGACATCCTCACCGAGCTTGAGAAGCCTGGGCGCGATCCCCGTGGAGAGGTTGAAGTCTTCGAATTCGACAAGAATGTCCATACTCTCTCCGACCTCATCATAGGAATGGAACTCCCCGGTATCGTGACGAACATCACCAACTTCGGAGCCTTCGTCGACATCGGTGTTCATCAAGACGGACTCGTCCACATCTCTCAACTCTCCGACCGCTTCGTCACCGACCCCACACAAGTCATCCGCCTTCATCAGCATGTCCGCGTCCGTGTCATCGAAGTCGATATGTACCGCAAACGTATCGGGTTGAGTATGAAGAATATTAAGCAATAAAAAGATATTCTTTTCAGCCTAAATGATGGATGAGCGATCCGAGGTGGCACTTGCATCGTACAAAGAGAAATTGGTAGAATTCCAATAATATAATCAATAATAACTCCTAATACTTAGTATTATGACAACAGACAATTATTTTTTTCCTGCTAAGGATTTTGATGCAACCAAACACTTTTATGGAGACATCTTAGGCTTAGCTATAAAGTTTGACTTCTCAGAAATAGGAATGGTTGCTTACCAAATTGGAAAGGACGAACCTGCTCTAATCATTAAAGATATTAAACGATTTCCTGATGCTAAGCCAGCATTATGGATTGAAGTTGATGATGTCAAATCGGAATACGATAGATTGAAAGCAAAAGGTCTTACCTTTCATTCAGAACCATTCAGAATTAAGACTGGGTGGGCTGTTGAGTTCGATGATCCTTCCGGAAATAGATTAGGTATAACAGATTATAAAGACTGAAAAAAATTAATAAACCCTATTCAAGCCCTCCTCCATTTGGGAGGGGTTGGAGGTGAGTATTACTATGCATGATATTATTGGAGGCTTTATTGGCTTAACATTGGTTCATATAGGTGCTGCACTTCGCTTCGTCTATCATCGCTTTATTATCAGAGACAAATATAGTTATCATTCCTTGATAACTGAATCACCAGTGTTTGATTGCTCCAAAAAATCATACAAGGAACAATTCAAGAGATGGAAGCATAGACAAATTCAACGTAATCAAGCATACGATATAGACCTGGATGAGGAACAACAACAAACACTCGAAATGTTTCTCAAAGAAGGTCGAAATAAGAAAGAGATAATACAAGGTATGATTGAAACTGGCGAATTAAAGCTAATAGATATTGACATTTACCCTCGTAATCCCGAGTACTTTTCCAATCGTGTCCTTGATGGTATCATTGGTTTATGCTTCCTTATCATATTAATCCTCATCATTCACTACATCTAAATCAAAAGAATATGAGCGACAATCTCTTACTTTATATCAGCTCTATTATCTGCGCACTCCTCACAATCTATCATATATTCAATCGCCAGAAAAGAGCAGGTATCTTATCAGCTATTGTATTATTAGGTTACTCTCTCCCACTCTATTACCTCTTCTTCTTTCATTCAGAATATGGAGCAGGTCTCACATGGTGGTTTTATCTTCTTGTGCTTAACCTCATATACATCCTCTCAACAGCAATACACCTCATTTTTAAGTATATCAAGGGAAGATATATCTCCTCCCTTTAAAATAATCAATGAAATCTATGGGAATGCTTTTTGTTCTTATTTTCTGGGCAATCGCTCTTATAATCCTATCCCTCATATTAGGACTGATAACCTTACCTTTCTCTTACTTTCTTTGCAAAAAGGCAAAGGAAGAGGAAGATGGTTCTATCATTCCTCACACCAGGAATATTTATTGGGATATACACTGCAAGTAGTTTAGTGTGTATGATTATCATTGCTATCATTCTTGGTTCTGACATTGGTATAGGTGATGGCTGGGCTATGCCACTAAAAAATGGTTATGAACTTACCTCAGTTGATACGCCCGAATATGCTAACATCAATCGCAGAAACGATCCGGAATGCCTTATTGATGGGATTACACATATACAAGTGGTTGGAGACTCTGTCATAGGAAAAGGGGCTAATGGAAACTACTTCATCTTCAACCTAAAAAATGGTGACAAGGAAGATAACCTAAGCTATCAAAATCTCACAATAAAAATGAAATCAAGACCCATTACACTCGTTGATAATGATACCTACTATTGGGAACAACGCAAAGTACCCTATATAATTGCGGGCATCTTTTGCCTTCTTATAACCATTTTAGCCATAAAAACTTTTTGGCGAATAGGTCTAATTTACTAAGCTTTTATTTCATATTAGTATTCACCATTTACTACATTTAAATCAGAAAAAGTATAGGCAACGACCTTTAATTTTAAGATTCTTTCTATATTATCATTTGACAATCTCAATCAGCGAAGCTTTATATCTTCCTTTCGGAATCCTATCTATCACCGCCTCTTTATATCCAGTAGGTAGAAGTCCACCTGGAAGCCATAACACATTCGCTCCGATTTCGTTACCCGACGGCATCCTCAACTTGAGTTTCTTTGGCTTGGGGACGTCAATCCTTACTAATACCCGATGTTTCCACGCACCTGCAGGGATTCCCAATTCATGTTCGATGCGCGACAAGTCGCCATGACTTCTCATCAATACACTATCCATCTCCGATTTCATCATGATAAACTGACTATTATCAGCCTTACCGATAGAGTCGCCATGATATCGTTCTAACAATTCTTTCGAAACAATACACGATGCACCTGCCTTAAAATTCTTCAGATGTCGCCTTATATATCTTCGTTTCAAATAGGTTTCGGGTGCAGGTCGTTTACCCTTAGGAATCATCAGTATGCCCTTTCTCGACATACCCCTGCGAAAGTATTTGTCAATAAGACTTACAGTATCAGCACGATAAGAACTCCTAAGCTGTCCGTCAACCTTCTGCCCAAAATTATCCGACAACAAAGAATCCTGCTTCGTCAGACACCTCGCAGTCTCTTTCGTTATCACATATTGCGCATGCGCCCCCTGCCCCACTCCTACAACGAGCAGCAGAATCGCCACAATGTATCTGAACAAGGGCCTCATCCCCTTCTCCGAACCAACGGTCACTGACCGAAGAAAGGTAATGCAGAGGGGAGTAAGCACTGAGACGCCCCCACGTTCAGGGACTTCATCTTTACTTCTTTCATTTTAACCACAGAATCATCTAATTACATAGGGATAACACGCTGTTCACTCCCCATTACTCCCCTTCGGTCAATGCCCCTTAATTCAGAGAGCTCAAGAGTAGCTACCATAGGGATATCTCGAATCATCCCCTCCCTTTGGGGGAGGGGCAAGGGAGGGCTGCTTGTTGTTGTGTTGTTGTGTTGTTATTATACTGAAAAAGCTGCCACCCTTTCAGGCGACAGCTTCCATTCCGTTATAACGAGTGCCCACGTTCGTGAGCGTCATTAATTTACTTTTACCTTGTCAACAATAGCCTTGAAAGCTTCCTGATTGTTAACAGCGAGGTCAGCGAGCACCTTACGGTTGATCTCGATACCAGCCTTGTGCAATGCACCCATCAACTGGCTGTAGCTCATATCATAAAGACGAGCAGCAGCGTTGATACGCTGAATCCACAATGCGCGGAAGTTACGCTTCTTGTTACGGCGGTCACGATAAGCATAAGTCAAACCCTTCTCATAGGTATTCTTTTGCTACCGTCCAAACATTTTTACGGGCACCATAGTAACCCTTAGTCTGCTTCAGAATTCTTGTTCTCTTTGCTTTTTGAAGCAACATGATTGACTGATCTTGGCATAGTTTTTTTCTTTTCCTTTTTAATTTGTTTGACTAATGAATTAACGAAGTCTGAGCAGGTCGCGTACCTGCTTCAGGTCTGAACGATCCACGAGCGTCTGGTGAACAAGATTTCTCTTCTGTTTCTTTGTCTTCTTAGTCAGAATGTGACTGTGGTAAGCGTGATGACGTTTAATCTTACCAGTACCGGTGAACGTGAATCTCTTCTTCGCTCCGGAATTTGTCTTCTGTTTTGGCATTTTTTTAAAATTTTAAAATTGTTATTTATATTCATCTGTGGCAACGTATATACCAGGACGTTACGCACAGGTTGCCCATTTCGCCCCCTCTTACCGAGGAGACACCCAACGGGCGTTAGTCAATATTCAATTTCTTTAATGCGTCAGCACCATTCTTAGCATTGGCAAACAAGCCGCCATCCGTCTTTGGCTCCTCGCTGACACTCTCAGCACCTGCCTTCACGCCAGCCTCTGCCTCCTCACGGTCGCGCTTCTGCTGACTCTTCTTGGCAACGCCTGCCTTCTTAGGTGCAAGATAGAGGAACATCTTCTTGCCCTCAAGCTTCCGAAGCTGCTCTACCTTTGCAAGCTCCTCAAGATCGTTAGCGAAACGAAGCAGCAGCACCTCGCCCTGCTCCTTAAACAGAATCGAACGACCACGGAAGAACACGTATGCGCGTACCTTATTACCTGCATTGAGGAACTCCTGTGCATGCTTGAGCTTAAACTTATAGTCATGCTCATCCGTCTGAGGACCAAAACGAATCTCCTTCACCTCCTGCTTCACCTGCTTCTGCTTCATCTCCTTCTGATGCTTCTTCTGCTGGTAGAGGAACTTAGAATAGTCGATGATACGACAAACTGGTGGCTGTGCGTTAGGAGAAATCTCCACAAGGTCAACTCCCTCTTTCTGAGCCAATTCCAACGCTTTTCGCGTAGGCATAACCTCAGCTCCATCATCACTTACCACACGTACTTCCCGAACGCGAATCTGCTCGTTCACGCGGTACTTCATTTTCATTTTGTCATTCTTCATTCAACTATTTTAAAGTGTCTAAATTCGCTAAACGCGTGCAAAATTACTATTTTCCAACCGATTATGCAAGCGTTTTTAGTTATATTTTCACATAGCTACCTTGAAAAAAACTTAATACAGTTACTCATTTATTACTGTTTAATAGTAAAAAGACCGCAATAACCAGCATCTACTACGATTCTTGTTCTTCACAGTATGTATTACTTTTTAACTCAACCTATCTACTATACATAATATAACATAAAAATGAGCATTTACTCATATTACACAGTGAATTATATCTTCTAAATTAACATCGGTAATCATAATTATGAATTATGAATTATGAATTATGAATTAAAAATCGTACCTTTGCCACAATATTTGATTTATAAAACTAATTTGTAGTATGGTTAAAATCACTTTTCCCAGACGGTTCCGTTCGTGAATACGAGCAGGGCGTAACTGGTTTTTCAAATCGCCGAGAGCATTTCGCCGGCTCTCGCCCGTGACGTTGTATCTTGCGGTGTAAATGGCGAAACAACAGAACTCAATCGTCCTATCAATGAGGACGCAAGCATCGCTCTTTATAAGTTCGATGACGAAGAAGGTAAGCACACCTTCTGGCACACCTCTGCCCACCTCCTCGCAGAGGCTTTGCAGGAGCTTTATCCAGGCATTCAGTTTGGTTTCGGACCAGCTGTTGAGAATGGTTTCTTCTATGACGTGATGCCTGCAGATGGTCAGACAATCTCTGAGAATGACTTCCCAAAGATTGAAGAGAAGATGCGTGAGCTTGCTAAGAAGAATGAGCAGGTCGTTCGTCGTGACGTCTCTAAGGCGGATGCTGTTAAGGAGTTCACTGCCGATGGACAGGAATACAAGGTGGAGCACATCGTAGAGGATCTCGAAGATGGCACTATCTCAACATATTCACAGGGTAACTTCACCGACCTTTGTCGTGGCCCTCACCTCGTTTCTACGGGTGCTATCAAGGCTATCAAGATAACCAGCGTTGCTGGAGCTTTCTGGCGTGGCGATGCTAAGCGTGAGCAGATGACACGTATCTACGGTATCACCTTCCCTAAGAAGAAGATGCTCGATGAATATCTCGAAATGCTTGAGGAGGCTAAGAAGCGCGACCATAGAAAGATTGGTAAGGAAATGGAACTCTTTATGTTCTCTGACCGTGTCGGTAAGGGTCTTCCTATCTGGTTGCCAAAGGGAACACAGCTGCGCCTGCGCCTGCAGGAACTCTTGCGTCGTCTCCTCCGTCCTTACAACTATCAGGAGGTAATCACACCGGGTATCGGTGGTAAGAACCTCTACGTAACTTCTGGTCACTATGCCCACTATGGCAAGGATGCTTTCCAGCCAATCCATACACCAGAGGAGGACGAGGAGTATATGCTCAAGCCGATGAACTGCCCTCACCACTGTGAGATTTATGCTCATAAGCCACGTTCTTACAAAGATCTTCCACTGCGTATCGCAGAGTTTGGAACCGTGTTCCGCTACGAGAAGAGCGGTGAGCTTCACGGACTTACACGTGTTCGTACTTTCACACAGGACGATGCGCATATCTTCGTACGTCCTGATCAGGTAAAGGCAGAGTTTGAGAACAATATCGACATCATCCTCAAGGTGTTCAAGACTTTCGGTTTTGAGAACTATGAAGCACAGATTTCGCTCCGTGACCCAGAGGATAAGGAGAAGTATATCGGTTCTGACGACGTATGGGAAGAGAGTGAGACTGCTATCAAGGAGGCTTGCGCAGAGATGGGACTCAACGCCCGCATAGAGCTTGGCGAGGCTGCCTTCTATGGTCCAAAGCTCGACTTCATGGTGAAGGATGCCATCGGTCGTCGTTGGCAACTCGGAACGATTCAGGTAGACTATAACCTGCCTAACCGCTTCAAGCTCGAATACACCGCTGAGGACAACTCGAAGAAGACTCCAGTGATGGTTCACCGTGCGCCATTCGGTTCACTCGAACGCTTCACAGCCGTTCTCATCGAGCACACAGCAGGTCACTTCCCACTCTGGTTGACACCTGATCAGGTTGCTATCCTCCCAATCTCTGAGAAGTATAACGACTATGCTCAGAAGGTGAAGGCATACTTCGATGCTCACGACGTACGTTCAATCATGGACGACCGCAACGAGAAGATTGGTCGCAAGATTCGCGACAACGAGCTCAAGCGTGTTCCTTACATGGTTATCGTGGGTGAGAAGGAAGCTGCCGAAGGTCTTGTGTCAATGCGTCAGCAGGGCGGTGGCGAACAGGCTACTATGACAATGGAAGCCTTCGCTGAGCGTATCAACAATGAGGTTGCTGAACAGCTGAAGGAGTTGGATTAAATAACAACTCGCAACAACTGGCCCTCTCCTTGCCCCTCCCCCATAGGGAGGGGAGTGAATACTGCGATATCCCTATTATGTTGGGTATGCGGTGGCATGATAATAACTTATTTGCAGGGGAGAACAGAAGTTTGGAAGTCCTTCGCTTTTAGAGGCTAACATATTATTGACCTTTGTGGTCTTCTCCTTTCTCAGCGAGAGAAGAAAAACTCTTATGCGGCATCCCCTTAGTGGGTGCCGCATTTTATTTTGTGAACTTTTGACTAAAATATAATTCAGAATTATTCGAACGAAGTTCTCAACAGTACGTCATAATCATGAATACCAATATAACTCAAGGGTTAAACTCAAATCATAAAGTTCAAAGCTCAAAGCTCAAAGTTCAAAGCTTCAACGGACGCTTGTCATCACTTTCAATGCGAAGACTCGGTAGCTTGTAAAAATGCGAAGCATTAGGTTTCATGGGCTGTTGCTTTGGCTTCCTACCAGCTACAATATCGGCACGAAGCTGGGTGGCAGCATCAAATGACTTCCATCGCTTGAGGATATAATCAAGTTGCTGAAGGGCAGCCTTGCTGTCGCCCACTTGATAGAGACAATAAGCACGATTAAACCAATAGTCGCGATTGTCGGGGGTTATGTCAAGCGCACGGGTAAAGGCTACGATAGCACTATCGTAACGCTCCACACGAATGTTAGTCATACCATAAAGTTCGTAAATATCAGCAATATAGGGCTGTAAAGTCAAAGCACGGCGACAATCATCACCAGCACCCTTGTAGTCTTCAAGGTGATACTTTGACAATGCCATCAAATACCAAGCCTCGTATAAGTTTGGTTTGAGGGCAACGATACGGGAGAAAATCTGCATAGAAGTAACGTAGTATCCCTGATCAAGCGTTCGCCTACCCTCCTCCATCATCTTCTTGACGTTGTATTGGGCTGCTGACGGCAATGCCAATAGGCATAGCAAGGATACTACGAAACCACGCAACATAGGCTTACTTACGTGGAGCCTTCACACGATAGTGACAGCGAATCTTACCCTGCAAAAGGGCTTTGAGCTTGCTGGTAATCATCTGCTTGCGGAATGGCGAGAGACGATCAGTGAAGACACAACCTTCGAGGTGATCAAACTCATGCTGAATAACACGAGCAAGATAGCCATCTATCCACTCTCATGCTCAACGAGATTCTCATCATACCACTTTACGTAGATGTGTTTTGCACGTGTCACACTCTCGTGAACACCTGGCAGAGAGAGACATCCCTCTTCTAAGGTCTCAGTCTCAGAGTCATCATATTCAAGGATGTGACCATTGATGAATGCGTGACGATAATCTTTATACTCAGGGAAGGTGTCTGAGAGCACATCCAAGTCGACAACAACGACACGGATAGACTTACCAATCTGTGGTGCTGCCAAACCTACGCCATCGCTGGCGGTGTTAGTCTCAAACATATTCTGTATCAGCTCTTGAAGGTCAGGATAATCGAGAGGAATATCCTCAGCTACCTTGCGCAACACTGGCTGACCGTATGTGTAAATGGGTAATACCATATTCTTTTTTTTTTTCTTAAAACTTATAAGTCCAACGAGCTTAACCATCAAATGGTTCAAAGCCCTTTGGACCTCATATAATCTTGTAGGATAATTGTTGCCGAAATCTCGTCAACAAGTCCTTTATCTTCGCGGCGTGTCTTCTTCTTCACTCCCCCCGCAATCATTGCTTGATGGGCGATAACCGATGTAAACCGCTCGTCGTAATAATCAATAGGTAACTCAGGATGTGCCTTGCGCCAACGGTTGACAAATTGCTCAACACGGGCGAGGTTCTCGCTCGGCTGACCATTGGGCTGCATAGGCTTGCCAATGACGAGTTGGCTAACCCCTTCCTTTGCGATATATTGTGTCAAAAAATCGAAAAGCTCAGACGTAGGAACAGTTGCCAACCCATTGGCGATGATGCACAATGGGTCGGTGACTGCTAATCCTGTACGTTTTTTACCGTAATCTATCGCTAAAATTCTACTCATTTATCGAGAAAGCAACCAAGCATCAGCGTATGTAGCACGGAGCTGATTGCGGCTCTGAACAGCTGAAGCCTTGCTATCGTATGTAAGAAGCAACAACGCGATACATATTGTTACCAGCATTGTAAGCAACCTGAGCATCGTAGCCAGCATTCTTCAAACGCTGCTGCAAGCCCTCAGCATTAGACTTAATACCGAATGAACCAACAACGACGCTGTAAGCCTTCAAACCAGAACCATTTACAACAGAAACAGTCTCGCGGCGTACTGGCTCATTGTCGTAATTATCAACAACTGGAGCCTGAGTAACTGGCTGTGTCTCAACTGGAGCTACAACAGCATCCTGCTGAGTTGAGTTGTCATAATTATTTGTAGAGTTCTGCTCCTGAGACTTAGCCTTCTCGTAAGCCTTCTTGTATGCACTCTCGCTTGACTTACAGCCAGTGAAAGCCATTGCCACACACATAGCTGCGCCCAAAACCATAAATTTCTTCATAATCGCTTAGTTTTTTATTGATTATACTATTAATTTACTATGTAATTATCTTGCGAAGTTACAAAATAAGAAGGAGAAGTGAAAATATCGCCAATAAAGTTTGTTAAATAAACTATTTGTAAGATTTTTAACACAAAAAATACTTCCTATCTGTTGCTAATATGCGAAACTTTGACTATATTTGCCATTGAAAAGAAATCAAGTATTTATTAACAATAAAAATAAAGAGATTATGAAGACATTAGGTTACATCGGCGCATTCCTCTGTGGTAGCATCACAGGCGCTGCTCTCGGACTTCTTTTGGCTCCAGAGAAGGGAACTGCACACGTACAAAGATTGCTGACGCTGTTGACGATTTCTGCAAGAAGCACGACATTAAGCTCAGCCGCAAGGAAGCTGAAGATTTCGTTGAAGATATCAAGGACGCAGCTTCAGACGTTATCTAAATTGTAAAGGATGTTCTCAAACGATAAGAACGTAGAAACAATAGCACAACTCGTTGAGGTGCTAAAACATTATATCGGGCTTCAGTCAGAGTACGTGAAGCTCGATGTAATTGAAAAGGTCGTGCGACTACTGACCGTGATTACCGTGGCAACAGTTTTCTGCACTACCCTCTTCATTTCCCTCATTTACCTTTCTTTTGCTGCAGTCTATGCGTTGCAGCCATTAGTTGGTTCACTTATATGGGCTTTCCTCATTGTTGGTGGTGGCTACTTGCTGCTGCTCATCTTCTTTATCTTACTGCGTCACAGACTTATTGAACGCCCATTGGTAAGATTCTTGGGAAGTCTTTTAATGTCAAAATAAGCTTATGACTGAACAGACAACTCAATTTAAACCCGAATATAGGTCGTTGGACGATATACGCCTGCGCAAAGCCCAGTTGCGTACCGACTTAACCAAGGACAGCAATAAGATTGCAGGGTTATGGAATGAGCTTATGCATAAGCCGAAAGACAAAAACTCTCCTACCCAACGCTTCTCAGGTGCTTTCAATGTTGGTGCAGGTGTATTGGATGGACTTATCCTCTCATGGAAGCTCTATCGTATGTTTGGCGGTAAGCAATCGTCAGGACTCCTTAATAAGAAGTTCAGTCTATTCAAAAAGAAAAAGAAATAAGAGGGTAAACTGTCAAGTTTACAAGTAAACGCATTTATGAGTAAACAAGCTACCCACAGCAACAAACTCCATCTTGTCTGGTAATCATAATTATGACTTACTAATGAGAACTCTATTCGATTAATTATAAATCAGAGTAATAATCATAATCATGATGTAATAATGAGAACTCTGTTCGAATAGTATATGAATTATAGTAGTAATCATAATTATGAATTATGAATTTTTGAATTTTGAATTAATTTGTAATAATATAATCATAACCAAAAATTCAACAGATACTCTTTTTGCTTCTTAAAGACGCCCTATTGGCTTCTTAAAGATGCCCTTTATGATCTTACTAACGCCCTTTTGCAGCCTTACTAAGCACCTTTTTTTATTACATCCTCATAACTCTCTATTTATCTGACAGTTACAAACACATTTAAAACTCTTGTTTTTATTCTTGTGAAAAGCAGTTTTAGGAGCCAAACATGTCAAGTTATTTCACAAACATAAAAGAAGAGATAGATTCAAGTAGCAAGTGAAAATCATCTTTCATTTCCTCAATATACCCACACGAAAAACAACAAGAGAAAAAGATAGTAAACAAAAAATGGGATTACCTTCGTAAAGGCAACCCCGTAAAATTATTGTAGCTTAGGATTATTTTATACAATAAGAATACTGATTTCAACCTAATGGAAAGGTTATTATGCAGAAACTTATAACGTCGTTAGATAAGAATCTATTAACGTAACTTATAGCCCTTGAACGCATAAAACAAGATATAACCAAAGCATACAAAGCAAAGACCATAGGCGTATCGAGCATCTAAAACATCCTTTAAAAGACCAAACAGTACTGTAATTGCTGCTCCACCAATAAGTCCCATTGTCAAGAGTGATGAACCCTTCTTGGTAAACTTACCCAAATCCATCAATGCCAAAGGCCAAAACGCTGGCCACATCAGTGAACATCCTAAAGCCATGACACCGACACTATATATACTGTAAACTCCAGGAAGAACAACAACGAGGGTCGTTCCCAACAAGGCTACGAATGAACAAATCTGCAAGCACGTGTCTGAGAAAGATACTTAGGAATCAGAATGATTCCTGCTATATATCCAATACTAATACTAATCGGAGTTATCCAAGAATAGTTTTCAGGATGAGCAAGTCCTAACTCATTCGCATAGTCTATGAGCGTTCCCAACACGATAGTCTCTGCACCAACATAAAAGAAAATGGCAATAGCACCCAGAACCAAGTGTGGGAACTGGAAAACAGACTTCTTACTGTTTGCATAAGCAGATACCTCTTGATTAGTCTCATCAGTATCATTACTATCTTCACCCGCTGCTTTCACCTCTGGCAATGGTGATAAAAGAGCCACTACACCCAAAGCAACGAAAAGACATATAATCACGGCAAAGGGCTTGCCTAAATCTTCTATAGCAACACTACCTGAAGCACCTGCGAAAAGAGCAATAAAGAGGGGTGACACTGGCCAAGCTAACTTATTTATCATACCCATAATAGAGATACGCTTTGCAGCACTCTCCGTTGGTCCTAATATCGTAACATAAGGATTTATAGCTGCCTGCAAGAAGGTGTTAGCTGTTCCACAGAAAAAGGAAGCTGTCAAAAATAAAGGAAAACTCTTTGCATCTGCCGAGAAAATAAACACTCCAAAAGCTACGGCAAACATTCCGAACGCAATAGCCATCGTACGCTTATATCCTATCTTGCTGATTAACATTCCCGCAGGATAGCCAAAGATAAGGAATGGCAAGAATGTTGCACCAATGAGCATATATGCTTCCATTGAAGAAACGCTTAACGACACCTTCAATACTGGAACCAACAATGAATTTATACCCAAGGAAAATCCACAAGTGAAAAACATAAGCCCTAAGAATGCCATAGGGACAAGGAAACTCTTTTGTTCTTTCATAAGTCTACTATGCAACACTATTGATGAATACTTCACTTAAATAATATGGGACAACATGACATCTTCTTTTGTTGATTAGAGTAATGTTATGTCCACGAACAAATCCCTAAAATCTATCATCAACAACTGACATACTCCATCATATTAAACTGTTGGAAGACCCAACAAATTTTTATCCTGTATTCTGCCATTTCAAGATAAAACCTAACCCAAGTGTTGCAATAAAAGTCACATTAAATCTTGATTGACGATGCAAAGGTATAAAAAAAACGCGAAAAACTATCACAATTTGATAGTTTTTTCGCGTTTAATCTCTTTATTAAAGAATTGTAATATTGCTATTTCGTACGTCGGAGTATCTCGTCACGACACTCTTCCATCAACCATTTTGGCGTACTCGTAGCACCACAGATACCTACTGTTTCAACACCTTCAAACCAACTCATGTCGATTTCATCCGCACTCTCAACCTGATGGGAGTTTGGGTTTACACTCAAACATTCGTGAAAGAGAACCTTACCATTTGAACTCTTACGACCAGCCACAAAGAGTATCAAGTCGTGGCGAGCAGCAAAGGTTGAAATATTTGGCATACGATTAGCAACCTGTCGGCAGATTGTGTCAAAGCTTTGGAACCTTGCTTTTGGTGAGATATGACTTTGAATGTATTCTATAATCTTATGAAACTCGTCCAAACTCTTTGTTGTCTGTGAGTAGAGATAGATATCATTATTAAAGTCTAACGCTTTTACATCTTCAAACTTCTCTATCACAATCGCCTGACTATGGGTCTGACCTACGAGTCCAAAGCACCTCGGCATGACCATTCTTTCCAAAGATAACAATAGAAGAACTTGCACTTGGTTCCTGTCCTTCGCCCACGGCTGGGGGGAGAGAAACAGAGGAAGTAGAGGTTTCTGTCTCTTCATTCGTTACTGGCTTGAGGTTTGAAGCTTCATCAACAGAAGACCCACGCTTTGACGATATCATATAAGAAGGTTGACGACCTTTCTCATACTGTGTCTTAATACGACGCTGGAGGGCAAGAACCACAGGGCAAGTTGCATCGATAATCTCAATGTTATTACGTCTTGCAAGTTCGTAAGTCTCAGGTGGTTCGCCATGTGCACGAAGCAAAACCTTCACGTTATGAAGTTCGCGCATTTGCTCATGATTAATCGTGATGAGTCCTTTCTTTGTGAGGCGTTCCACCTCCATACTGTTATGTACGATATCACCTAAGCAATAGAGCTTTGTACCCTTTGCCAATTCTTCTTCGGCTTTCTTAATAGCAGTGGTCACACCGAAGCAGAACCCACTACCATTATCAATTTCTATTTGAAGCATTTCTTTTTAAGAAGTTAAGGAGTTGCGAAGTTATGGGAGTTAAGACAACAGCCACTACTCCACAACTCTATCTAATAACTTGTTTACTCGTCAACTCGTTTACTCGTCAACTTGAATAACTTCTGCGCCAGTACGTCCACTATACTCTGGTGCGTATGCACATTGCGCAGTGCAGGTTCCAGTCTGATAAACACCTGCTCGGTCAATATAATATTCTGTTTCAACGACATGCTTACCCTTTGCCATCTGGTCAAAGTAGTAATTAGTCGTGTAATCCTTTGGAGCAATGTAATACCCCCAACGATAACCACTCAACTGACTAACAGGCTCAAGGCAGGCAGCACGCTTATCAACTACTTGTACAAAGTCGTAATCACGGTCAGCAATGATCGTCAAACGGATACGCACCTTGTCACCAACTTTAAGGATTTTTCCTCTCTTCAACAGTACACTATCAACCAAGACCTCACGCTTAATCTTCAAGCCAGATGAAGCATCGGAGATATCTGTTGACGTCTGGAAGAACTGTGCATAGACAGCACCCCAACTTGTGCCAGTACTTGCCTTGCTGATAACCAAATCATGACTTTCAGACGATTGGAAATCAACAGTCTGTGTAGCCTTCACATAACCCAAACCTGCCGTAGGCTGTGTTGTCTGCAAAGGTTTGTTATCAAGCATCAACGTAGCATGCTCTCCATTCTGCATCAACCAATTGCCATTGTTCATAAATGCCCAAATAGCATTCACTGAGTTCAATGGTGTATCCCAAGCCTGCGTACGCTTCTCCTGTAAGAGCCAACGCTGCATCTCAACAAGCGTCTTACCATCAGTAGGAGTAATCGTCTTTATCGCCTCAATAGCAGCCACCTCTGTTGGAATCTTATAATCACGCCAGCTGTAATAAGCGTTTTTAGAATCGAAGTAACGTCCCTTCTCCTCCGTATAAACCGTATATTCCTTGATACTCTGCAGGTATTCACGCGCCTTTTCAACCTTACCATACTGCTGAAGGATTACAGCTGTATTCGCTTTACCGTAGATAGTTAAGTCCGTAGGCTTCTTGGTCAAGCGATCAATGAGATACTTTATGTCATTTGTTGCTCGGTCATGATAGAACAAAGCATTTGTGTAAAGATAATCACAAAGGTCATCAGATGGGAAGATGGTAGTGTTATATCTCTTCTCATAACGCTTCATTTCAGCCACACACTTTGCCACCATCTTATCCATAAATCGGAAAGAAGCATTAATCATGTTTGTTACCTCTGGAGTTGGACTTGTAAGGTTCTGCAAACGGGCAAGTGTCTTCGTCACCGCAACAGTCATATAAAGACTTCCCTTCATTCCTGGCCACCAAGAGAACGAACCATCAGAGTTTTGCAGTTTCTTTAGACTTGAGAATGTTGATGTCAATTTGTTCTGCAACTGATTCTCATCGAGGAAACGCACGAGCTGCTGTTTTTGTTCGCTTTCATTCTTAGCATCCATCACCCAAGGAGTTTCATCAAGTGTCAAAGACTTGAGTTCTTGGTTCTTCTCCAAAGCCGACATCATTGACGTTTCCTTACCCGTCTCCTTCTTCCATTGCTCGATTGTCTGCTTAATCGATGGTGAAGTACTTATAATCTGCTTACCTAAACGGTTTGCATAATAAGCCGAAACAAGACTGATAGCATTCTTTTCCCTTGCATCTGCCACATAAGGCAATGCTTGAATCATCAGCCAATTAGGGTTATTGGTGTACTCTACTGTCAGCTTCTGATCCGTACTCTTCTTTGGGAAAGTTTACCAATATTAATCGTCTTCACCCCAGCTTCATTCTGTGTGAATGGATAGGTATTTGTTACATACTCCTTATTCTGAAGTACTGACAGGTAATGTTGTTCACCATCAGAGAAACCATCACCCTCAACCGTGAAGCGAACAACAAGCAAGGACTGGTCAGCTGTAAGTTTATTTGCGTTCTTTGCTAATAAAGAAGCTAAGCTATAAGTTGCTGAACCACTCCCCTGTGCCTTCAAAACAACAGCTTTACTATCCGTAAAGAGCACCTTCTCAGTTGCAGGATCAAGGATTTCAACCTTTGCTTTTGCATTGATTTCCTTCTCAGATTGGTTGAACAAACGAGCAGAAACCATTGCCTCATCACCGATACGCACGAAGCGAGGCATATTAGGCTGCACCATCAATGTCTTCTGAGCAACGATATCATCAGAAAGAAAACCATTGTTCATATCCTCATCGTGTGCCAATCCCATGAAACGCCAAGTAGTAAGGCTCTCTGGAAGCGTAAACTTAATACTAACATTACCCTTTCCATCCGTCTGCAACTGTGGATAGAAGAAGGCAGTCTCATTGAGATTCTCACGCATAGAAGGCTTTACATTCTTCGGTTCGTCCTTCTCTTGTTTTATCTCCTCATCTTTCTTTACTACAGGAGCAGTAAATTTCGCTTCCGTTTTCTTTGTAGGTCCAAAGCCAACCGTAACGACCTCATTCATAGAAGACTCCTTTGCAAAAGCCATTGTCTTAACGGTACGCGTCATGCTTACCATTCGGTCTGATGTTGCTGAATAAAAATAAGCCTCTGGAGAATCATATTGTTCTAAGAAACGACTATCAAATTTCGAGAAAGACAACCTGTCTACATCAAATACTGGGAGAAAGCTTCCCCTGAAAGACCAAAGCCTGAATAATAAGGACTCTCCCAGTTAACAGATGTATAGTTAAGCGAGAAGAAGTTGCCTAAGTACCATGAATTAGACAAGAACTGATCAAGACTCTTGTCATAAAGTGTTGCCATCAGTTGAGCATTGGCAGCCTTGCCATCAGGACGATTAATGGTTACTGTCCATTCCTCTTGCTGTCCTGGAATAAGTTTATTACGGAAAGTCTTCCATTTCACAATTAAGCTCTTATCTGGTAACGGACGCATAATCCTCTCTGAATGAGCATACAGGACGCCATTCTTTACCCAAGCATAATTAAGAAATATCTCATCACCATACTCTTCCTTATATACAAACTTGCGTGTCTGTATACTATTGCTTTGATTGAAAGAACCTGTTTCAATCACTTTATTACCTGAGAAGATAGAATAAACAACATACTGATTCTCATCACTTGAACCCACCTGCATATAGATAGGACCACCATCGCGAGGGAATTGGTTTCCACTCAGATAGAACCAGTCATGTGTCTCAATAACAGGACGCTTATCATCAAAAGAGAAGACGACAAAATCCTCATCTATCGTATCTGTTCCGCAAATAGCATGTAGGCGATAAGCACCAGAAGACAAACCCTTTATAGCAACATTCTCATTTGCCTTCGCAGTCTTATAATCGCTATAAACATATTTACCCTTATCCTTCTGCTGTGGTACAATAACATACTTCACAGTACCATCAACAGGAGATCCAGCAGCATTCAGATAATTAAACTTAATCGTTTTAAGACTGTCACGCAGGTTCTTCTCAGGAATATTGCAAGAAAGACTTGCCTCCTTTGTTCCTAATGGCAATGATGCAAAGCCGTCATGTGTCTCACCTGCGGCATCGGTCACCGAAGCCTCAACTCTAAAGTTATAGAAAAGTGAACGATAACCCTTACCAGACTTCAGTTCTTTCTTGGCTTTGTCAGATAAGACAAAAGGTACAGTAACAACAAACTCTCCCTTGTCGTCTGTGACAACATCTTGCTCGTTCACTTCCTCACTGTCTTCATAGAAGCGACTCCAATAGCTTATATTACGTGTAACGACATAATGCACCTTTGCACCTTGTACAGGTACACCAGCAAAACTCTTGGCACGACCAATCAACTTAATAGAATCACCGACAACATATTTCTCCTTATACTCATCAAAGTTTACATCAAAAGTTGGACGTTTGTACTCATCTACTTGGAAACGCTTAGATCCTTTTGTTCCAAAATCAGCATAAACAGAGAAACTACCAGTCAATCCACTTGTTGGAAGGTTAAAGTCAGTTGCAGCAGTACCGAAACGGTCAGTGGTTACTGACTTACGCCCTATCTCCTTATAATTGGCATCTTTCAAAACCAAATCGAAGGTTTGTTCGCCAGCAGCCTTAGTCTTATAGTCTTGCTTTGTGTTCTGATAAGCAATGACAGATGCATGTACCGTCTGACCAGGACGATAGATACCTCTATCCGTGAAGACCTGAGTAACCATTTTATCATAGTTCTCCTTGTCGTAGTCATACGAACCCTCCAGTTGAGTTTCTTCAAAGGCTTTATCCTTATTCGTAAAGACATAGATGTCAGGGGTAGTTCTTTCCGAGTCAAAAACTACCTCTCCATTCTTGTTCGTAACCAGTTTCTTGACGATAGGGGCTTTACCATAATAATTTGGATAGGTAGCTTGAACCGTTACATTTGCTACTGGTTGCCCATCCACAACATTAACAACAACATACCGTGCTTTCTTCTTTGGTTGCAGTTCGCTCATCACATAGAGGTCACTGACATAATAGAAAGCATATTCTGGTGTAATATTCTTTTTAGGAGTTTCAATCTTAATAAGGTAAACGCCCAAAGGTAATGTAGGCATTAAGAAAGAGTCTTTCACCGCTTCATAATCCTTATGATCAGTGAAAGTACGGTTTATCGTCTGCTTCGTTGCAGGCAACAGACTTGCCATCAACTTAGCCATGTCGTCTTTATCTCCAAAACTGATAGAATGATTTCCTGATAGTTTCGTACGCGTAACCGTTATGACTACATCTGACACATTGCGCGTATTCAACTTAACCCAGTTATTCTTCTCCGACGAACTAACATTACTCTTATCGAAACTCACGTCAAACATCGGTCTTGTCAGTTTTTCACGAGCATTACGTAAAGCTACTATTCGCTTCCATGATGCCCAACGGACAAGGGCATCATCAATATAAGCTATCTTCTTCTCAACGGGTGTGTCCTTGCCCATACACAGATAACGTTGTATTGCAACTTCCCCACATATCGGTAAGTCGCTATACACTTGCATGAGTGAGTCGAGCTTTGAAATACTCTCTTTCTCCTCCTTTATTCCCATCAATGCCGTGTAGCAAGCTGCTCACGGTTTCCAACGCTTTTATAATAGCTATGTAGTTTGTCGTAGTTACCCACCTGCATACCAATAACATGCAACAGGTCACCCTTGAAGATATCATCGTTTTTACCTATCTTTATCAAAGGCTTAAAGTCTGCTGCTTTCTGACTTGCCAACAGAGAAGGGTTTGCCAGAGCCTTCTTAAAGTAATCCTCAGCGTTTCCATCATCTTCATTCCGACCTATCACACCCAAGATACAGTTGTAGACAGCCGACAAGACCTCATCCTTTCCTTCTACCATCTTTGCCTTTGCCTTCAATCGCTTTAACTCTACCTCAGCAGAGTCGGGTGCAATCTCTGTCTGTAACCTTGATGCTAACAGACTTGCAGCCAAGATTTGCCCATAGGCCTTCTCTTTCTGTGCTTTCTGTTCAATCTTCTTTAACAAGCTGATTTGTGTCTTTGGTAAGTCCTTTTGCTCAGCTTGATTTACTTGTTGCCATAAGGCGTCGAAGCTCTGTGCTGTTACTGTGATAGGCAACAACAAAAATATAATTGACAATACGATAAGTGACTTTTTCATACTCTCTTTCTTTTATTAATTGCAAAGATAATGCTTTTCAAGTAAAAAACGAAAGATGAGCTATGTATATTGTATAGGATTAATTCTACTACCGCACAATATATTTAAACTTATCAAAGTTTGTAAAGCCCATCTTCTCCAATTGTTGCTGACTCATCTGGCGGTCTTCATCTGTATTATATTCAGGTATCAAGGGTAGACGGATGATTACCTTATCAGCATATCCATTCGCTGCTAACCATTGAAGATTACTGATTACCTGCTTATTCTCTTTACATCCATACGCTTTGTAGATATCAGGGTTCATGTCTTTAATATCTACATACCACATCTGCACCAACGAGGCAATAGCTTTGACATTCTCAAGCGGTACGTTGAGCGATGTTTCTATTGTCAACTTCCATTCGGGATTCATTATCTCAGCAAAGGCCTTGATGAAATCCGAACGTAGGAGGGGTTCACCCCCTCCAAAGCAAATACCGCCACCCGTTGCCATAAAGTAGAGGTCGTCTATCTCCACCTCACTATACAACTCTCCGGGTGTCAGCCTGCACCATACACCATCAGCCTGCAAGCACTGAGCGTTTAAGCAGTACTCGCAACGTAGCGGACAACCATGAAAGGCAACCAATGTTGTTACGCCTTCGCCGTCCGTGGTGAGTCTGTGCCGATTAATGGCAATTAATGGTGCTGTTATTTCTGATTGCATTTCTCTTTATGTGATTGAGGAGCAGTGCTGTCGGCTAATTCTTTCTCTAAATACTCCCTATCTATCTCCCCTACTACGTCAAGAGAAGGTTCTAAACGGACAACCATATCATTAGGATTACGAATAGACTTCACTGCTATCACCTTATCCTCAAACCCATAAGATGAAAACACGAGGGAGTCATTGCGATTAACCTGCAGAGCAAAACTTCCATCTTCACCCAAAGACAGCCTCTTCTTACCTCCTAATATCATAACATTAACTTCAGAAGCAGCCTTACCAGTAGAAGCATCCAACACTTGCCCACTAATAACGATAGCATTCTTCAAATCTGTTGTGAGTGCTTTGGGTATAACTACTTGTTCACCCCTAACTGGCATATCTATAGAATCTTGAGTTTTATTCTCAACATTACAGCCCTTTGGAGTATTCTGACACGATGTTAGCGGAACAGTTGCAACACAAAGTCCAGCAGCCAATCCAGCTACCTTCATGCCCCATCCCTTGCGTTTCCGTTCTCTTAACTGCGTCTCTAAATAACGTATCTCCGCCTCACAAGCAGGGCACGTACCCGCACACTCCCCTTCGTAATGACACTCTTTAGGCTGATAACAGATACCGTTCGCATCCGCTATCTGCTGCCGAATACCTTTCAGTAGTTTACAAGTACTTTTTCCTTTTGTCATAACATTTATATTTACTTACACTTCTTTTTATTCTTCTCCTTATGCGTCTTCGGCTTATAAGTCCTATGTCCATACACATCATCGTAGTTTGGCGTAACGATTACAACTTCTCCTGCTATGCCCGATAAATCATAGGCTTCCAGCACAATAACATTATTATCTGAACGCAAAAGAGAGCTTACATGAATCTTCTTGGTCTTGTATCCAATATATGAAATAACCAACGAAGTGTCTGGTGGTAACTTCAAAGCAAACTGTCCATCTATATTTGTTGCCACCCCCTTGTTTGTTCCCTCTATTACAACTGAAGCACCTGTCAATGGTTCTTTATCATCACTACCAATGACCATTCCACGTACAACCACAGGTAATGCACAACCATCAGAAAGGTCTACTACCTTTACATCGCCTTTCTTGGCTGTATGTACAGGACGATTAGCCGTACTATCAGACTTAACAACTTGCGCAGCAGCATTCATTGGCATTACCGTAGCGCAGATACCTGCAGCGATACCAGCTACCTTCATACCAAAGCCATTACCCTTACGTGCTTTCAACTCACGTTCAAGATAACGTATTTCTTCCTCACAAGCAGGGCAAGTACCTGCACAATCCCCCTTGTAATGACACTCCTTAGGTTGATAGCTGATACCATTGGCATCCGCTATCTGCTGCCGAATATCTTTTAATAGCTTACAAGTACTCTTTCCTTTTACCATAATCCTTATCCTTACTTACACTTCTTTTTATTCTTCTCCTTATGCGACTTAGGCTTATCAGTTCTACGACCACTCACGTTATCTTTATTACGTTTATTTTCACCTTTACAGGTAGGTAGTGTAGCTATTGCTACAATGCCATCTAACATTGGCTCTCTACTATCCTCAAGCACTATAACATTATTATCAGAATGCAAAAGAGAGCTTACATGAACCTTCTTTGTCTTGTATCCGATATATGAAATAACCAAAGAAGTGTCTGGTGGTACTTTCAAGGCAAACTGTCCATCAATATTTGTTACATCACCTTTGTTTGTTCCGTCTATAAAAACAGAAGCACCTATTACAGGTTCTTTATCATCACTACCAATGACCATTCCACGTACAACCACAGGTGATGCACAACCATCAGAAAGGTCTACTACCTTTACATCGCCTTTCTTAACTGTATGTATAGGACGATTAGCCGTACTATCAGACTTAACAACTTGCGCAGCAGCAGTCATCGGCATTACCGTAGCGCAGATACCAGCAGCAATACCAGCCACCTTCATACCGAAGCCATTACCCTTACGCGCCTTTAACTCACGTTCAAGATAACGTATTTCTTCCTCACAAGCAGGACAAGTACCCGCACAATCCCCCTTGTGATGACACTCCTTAGGCTGATAGCTGATACCATTGGCATCCGCTATCTGCTGCCGAATATCCTTTAATAGCTTACAAGTACTCTTTCCTTTTACCATAATCCTTATCCTTACTTACACTTCTTTTTATTCTTCTCCTTATGTGACTTCGGCTTATAAGTCCTATGACCATACACATCATCGTAGTTTGGCGAAACAGTCACGACTCCTCCTGCTATTACCGAAAAATCAATAGTTTCATCCTCTTCAAGCATAATAACATTATTGTCAGAACTTAAAAGAGAACTTACACGAACCTTCTTATCCTTACAACCTATATATGAAATAACCAACGAAGTGTCTGATGGTAACTTCAAAGCAAACTGTCCATCTATATTTGTTGCAATGCCCTTACTTGTTCCGTCTATAAAAACAAATGCCCCTATCACTGGTTCTTTATTTTCTTCGTCTATGACCATTCCACGTACAACCACAGGTGATGCACAACCATCAGAAAGGTCTACTACCTTTACATCGCCTTTCTTGGCTGTACGCACAGGACGATTAGCCGTACTATCGGGCTTAACGCCTTGCGCAGCAGCAGTCATCGGCATTACCGTAGCGCAGATACCTGCAGCAATACCAGCTACCTTCATACCGAAGCCATTACCCTTACGTGCTTTCAACTCACGTTCAAGATAACGTATTTCTTCCTCACAAGCAGGACAAGTACCTGCACAATCCCCCTTGTGGTGACACTCTTTAGGCTGATAGCTGATACCATTCGCATCCGCTATCTGCTGCCGAATATCCTTCAATAGCTTACAAGTACTCTTCCCTTTTACCATAATACTTATCCTTACTTACACTTCTTTTTATTCTTCTCCTTATGCGACTTAGGTCCTTTCTTCGCCTATATGCTTCCCGAACATTTTATCGCATCCACCCAAGACTATAATTTCATTCATCATCGCCGAATCCTCAGTGATATAAATATCATTATTCTTTTTATCTAAGAGTTCTTTAACTGTCACACTCATTTTATAATAACCAACAGCTATCACCTCCAGTGTATCAGTTGGCAGAACTTTCACAGCATAGTCGCCCTCAATAGCGGTGACAGTTCCTTTTTTTGTGTCCTTCGACTCAACAACGGCTCCAATAACAGTCTCCTTTGTCTTTGCATCGAATACTTGACCACGTAAAAGCACAGCATCAGGGTGACCATTGGTCAGGTCTTCTGCTCTTATAGAATCATTCTTTATCGTCTTAGCCGTCAAGTCAGGGTTTGCATTACGCTCAGGTTGTACCATAGCAGCCATTGGCAATACAGTTACACAGACACCAGCTGCAATGCCAGCCACCTTCAAACCAAAACCACTATGCTGCTTGTTCTTTAGTTGTTCTTCAAGGTAACGGATTTCTTTCTCACAACCAGGACACGTACCTGTACATTCGCCCTTATGGTGGCACTCCTCAGGATGATAGCTTATTCCATTCTCATTTGCAATCTTCTGACGGACATCCTTCAATACCTTACAAATAGCTCTACCCTTGTCCATAAATTATTATTTAAGCGTTAGTGAATAAAAAGATTTTGCTACAAAAATATAAAAAGAAGACAAACAAAAACAAACTGACATTTTTGTTATTACATGACGATAAATTTAAACATTCACAATAAAAATACACGCATAAAAATATTAGCTTATCAATAAATGACGACATATTTACGCCGCATACTAAAAAACATCCCTTGTAAGTCAGCTATTTGTATCTTACAACAAATAAAATGATAGCTACAAAGTTCACCAGCCCTATTCAAACCTTGTGCTGATGCTCCGCACATGTGGTGCGGAGGCTTAGCACCACTAGTGCTAAGGGCATATTACCTTATAATATGTAATTGAGATGCAAGTGATTTATCTGGTTCTTCCGAAATATGGAGTGATAAACTAAAAGTCTTATATAATAGGCACACGGAGTAACGGAGCGACGGAGGTAATGCTATGTCACGGAGGTGCCGACGGCACAAAGAGCGACGGAGGTATAGCGTACAGATTCTTGATAACTATTTTGAGGTAAACGCTTTGTATATAAATTGCTAATAGAATTGGCAAACAAGCTCCGTCGCTCTATGCACCGACGGTGCCTCCGTTACTTCCATTGCTTTGTTTTAATAATCCTCCGTCCTCTCCGTGCCTCCGTGTGACATTGCTGTAAACTCTAAACACAAGTGACAAACTTTATCACTCCAAAATCCTGAAGACCCATTTATCTTCCAACGACTGATTAGAGGTTAAACTCTAATAACTTGGTGATACAATTATCCCCTCTGCAAAACCTTTCATACGGTCATTGCCGTTGGTTCTGAGAGGGGATAGTATATTTCTTTTGATTTCGTCAAGCGTTCTCTATTAACTCTCCACAACAGTAAATTTGGAGAAATCTGTCATACGAAGCAATTCCTCGTATGAGGTCTTAGGGTTCTTCTTCATATAGTTGTCTACAGCTTCCTCATAGCGACTGTGATAGGTTCGCTTTGTCATTATCTGATTGACAATCCATTGTATCTTTCCAATCTGCAAGTCACGCTCCACTTGCGGACGCGATTCAAAATGCTGTAAAGGATAGATACTCATCAAATAGAATGTCATACAATCTGGAAGAATGTATTCACGTGACATCTGCTTACGCTGTGGTGGCGAATAGAACTTCGCATACAAAGGGTAATGGGACCGAGATACTTGTCGAGCGAGATACCGATAGTACCATTACCCACGACAACACTCTGGTCTAAAAGCCGATATCTGCGCATAGACTCTTGCGGGATTGTAATGTTCGGCAAAAGCCTGCTTTAGTCGTCTAAAAAGCTCCACTAAACTGATGATCAAGGTCTTCTGTGATTGTGCAAACTCCGACTCAACAGCAGCAATGACAGACTGTAAAGTCGTGTCTTGATAGAACTTCAAGAACTTTGTATTGATGTACTGGATCGGTTATCTCACCAATCTTACGACATCCTCTATCAGTGTAGCGGGTTTTCTATCGGATATTCTGTATTCATCTGCTGGAGCGCAGAGAAATCACCTGTTGTCAAGTAACGATATTCCAAACGGTCATAGCGATCTATCTCTAATAACAGTGAATTATCATTCACGTCATCAGATGAAAGTTTGAACTGACAGCCTACACAGGTGAACAGAACAACTAATAATATGCAATAGAGATATCTCACTGGTTACTTTCTGGTTACTTTTTACAATATTTGAGTATTGATTGCAAAAATTACTAAAATATATTTTAAAAACGCAAGTGTTTTGCTAAAAATATTAAAATAACATACGACTATATCCCATTTTCATTCAGATAAGGAACTAAAAAACTTACAACCCTTCACGTAATATTGCCAAAGAAGGGCATATTTCTTACGTCCATCATTCGTGCAAGAAGAGATATTTTCTCGATGTTTTACCACTCCATCAAGACGAATCGGTAGGCGTTCAAACTCGTTTCGCCACTGTTTAAAGGCACGACGTGCTGAAAAAATCGCCTTAAACTCACCCCAATTACGATTCATTATCAGCGTTTGAAATGCAGCTAAATAGTCTAAAAACCATCTTACTCGCATGACATGTTTCAATTCATCTTCTGGTAAGTTCTTCCATAACATGGTCAAGTTATTACGGAAGTTCAGGAAGGTTTTACGTGGGTTTGACTTAGGCAATGTGCCGCCTCCAACGTGATAAACATAGCTTTCAGGGAAACAGAAGATTCGCTTACCCATCTGATGCAAACGCCAACAGAGGTCGATTTCTTCATTATGAGCAAAGAATCTGCCATCCAATCCACCTGCTGCCCAATAGTCCTTAGCACGTATCATCAAGCAAGCTCCTGTTGCCCAGAGGACCTCCTCCGCATTATCATACTGCCCATTATCATCCTCTACCGTGTCAAAGATGCGTCCACGACAGAACGGATAGCCATAACGATCAATGAAACCTCCCGATGCACCAGCATACTCAAAAGTATCACGATTCGCAACAGAGAGCAGTTTTGGCTGGCAAGCTGCTATGTCCTCATGGGCATCCATCTCCTCAATAAGGGGCGTAAGCCAGTGATGAGTCACCTCAACATCACTATTTAACAACACGTAATATTCGCTATCTACCTGCTTTAGCGCACGATTATAGCCTTCTGCAAAGCCGTAGTTCTCAGCTAATTCTATCACTCGAACATGTGGATAGGTTGTTTTCAGCCATGCGACAGAGTCATCTGTTGAAGCATTGTCGGCTATGATAACCTCTGCCTCATCATGTGAATATTTCAGCACGGAAGGGAGATATTGCTCCATCATGCTTCGTCCATTCCAGTTCAATATGACTATCGCTACTTTCATAAGAGTTCTGCCTTTAATGAACTTTGGTCGAAATTAAACTCTCCCAATCGTACTCGGAGAATCTGGTTGTCATACTCTTCCTTTGCCTGATCGGGCGATAGTTCTACACGAATATAGTTATCTGTAAAGCCATGCATAGCCTTTCCTCGTGCCGCTTTCTCAAAGAGGACGTCTGCCTCCCTGCCCTATATGCTCCGCATAAAAAGGCACGTGTCTTCTCATCAGAGAGTTTCAATAGCTTATAGGCACGGTGCTTCTTCTCACGATCATCCACTACGTGAGGGATTGACAATGCCCGCTGTTCACGGTCGTTCTGAATAAGGGAAGACATGGAGTTGGGTGACTGGAAGAGAGTCGAGGAAGTTATAACAATCCTCAAAATACTCTGGACGCTCGCCACGAGAACCTACCATCACGTCCACTCCGATAAATGCATCGGGCATCTTTTTCCTTAATAAGTTTTTATCTTACGAGCAAAAGTGCCGTGTCATAACGACGGTGCATCAACTCAACACCTCATCAGAACCACTCTGAAGTGGGATGTGGAAATGTGGCATAAACGCACGTGACTCTGCACAATATGCTATCAACTCATCATCTATCAAGTCGGGTTCCAACGAACTAATACGGAAACAGCTGTATTCCCTCTACCTTATCCAATGCCCTTAACGAGGGTCTAGAAACTCTCACCTGTGGTCTTACCGAAGTCACCTATATTAACTCCTGTCAACACTATCTCCTTTCCTCCTTCTCTTACAGCCTCCTCTGCTTTGCTCTACAAGCGACTGAATAGTCGGGTTACGTGAGAATCCACGAGCAAAAAGGAATCGTACAATAAGTGCAGAGTAGTTACATCCGTCTTGCACCTTTTAAGAAGTAACGTGTGCGATTGCCACGTGAACAACTTGCTGGAAAGTCTTAATATCTTTCGTCTTAACAGAGTGATACTCACCCTCTGACGTTTCCGTGTCTTTATCTGTGTCTACCCTTATTCCATGCATCACTAAGATGCTGGCACAAGGTCGGCCTTCTCATTACTACCCAATACAAGGTCTACACCTTCTATCTTTTGCCACTGTTGCACTCTCAAGCTGAGCATAGCAACCAGTAGCACAACTAACAGCACCGGGATTCTGGCGCACCATACGATGAATAATCTGGCGACACTTATAGGTCAGCAACCTCTGTAACGAACAAGTATTGATCAGACAAATATCTGCCTGCTCAGTCTTCTTCGCTTCACGTACGCCCATATTATATAAGGTACGCGCGAAGGTACTTGTCTCTGAAAAGTTGAGTTTACAACCCAAAGTATAGAACTTGGCTGTCTTGCCTTGAAATGCTGCTGTATCTATCATATAACTTGCAAAGTTACAGTAAAATGAAGATAAAACCAAAGAAATACGACTCGTTTACACATTTGAAAAGATAAGAAAGACTAAGAAAATAAGATTTTACACTTTAAAACAGACCCCATAAAGCCGCTAAAAAGCAAGGATTTTGAGTGTGTAGGCACATCAAAATCATTAACATTGACTAATATTTATATAACACTGATTATCAATGCTTTATAAATTTGTTACAAAAGAAGAACAAAAAGTTCTATTGTTGCCGAATATACTTACCTTTGCATCGTTTTAACAAACAAATGATTGTTTACAGATTTAAAAAGCAAAAGAAAAATGAAGAAATTAGTTTTAATGTTCGTGAGCTATCGCAGCTATCTCTTTCGCATCTTGTGGTGGTAACTCTAAGACAGCTCAGAACATGACTCTACAGCTGACTCAATGAGCTGCTGATTCAATGAGTAGATAGCGTACACGCTGATTCTGTTGCTGCTGATTCAGTAGCTGCTGACTCTGTTAAGTAATCAGAGAACGAACAGAAAGAGAAATTAGCCGTGGGACTTTCGTCCTACAGTTTTTCTCGTTATAGCGGTCAGAACATCTCAGATTTCAAAAGTTCATTATGCCATGATTATCTTAGTTGATATAGACAAGATAACTAAACAGCTTTACGAAACAGGTAATATAAAGACAGGATAACAGAGAGCAAAGACTGAAGAACATTTCTTTGATTAACAGGTTAACCAGTAGACCAAGTTAACCAGTTGTTTGTAGACAGAACAAATAGAAGACAAAATGTCAGAAGAACGAAGGCTGAATTGTCTGAAGACAGGGTAACAGAAGAACTTTTCACTTTTTACACTTTCACCTTATTCTCTTCTCTATAGTTTTTGCGAGGACAAGAATTATTGTAAAGAAAAATCTAATCTTAAAAACGAAAAGAGCATAAATTTGGCTTCAATTAACGCCCTTTCTGGCTTGCTAAAGATGCCCTTTTGAGGTCTAAGTAACGCCCTTTTGAAGTCTTACTAAGCACCTTTTGAAACACGACTATGCAACTCGCTGATTCTTTGCAACTTACAAAGGTGGATTTTTAGCTCGTTTTATCGCCTTTTAAGCCCCCAAAACACGTTCACTATATAAACAAATTTCAAATCTCAAAAGAGTGTTTTGCGACATTTGCAATCATCAAAAGAAAACCTTTATACTAAACAATTTTATGGTAGTGACGGCGTTTATATCATAAAGGGGCTATAGACTATGATTCCGTTTTGGTCAGCCTTTTTAGTATATGCACTTATCGTGATTGTTGATATTGATAAATTCGTGAGGGTATGAGATATTACTTACTTTCTATTTTCTTGTTAGTTTTTGTTCACTGCCTGCAGTAGAAACGATAGACCGTCTACCCCAAAAGAATTTATAGAAACTGGGCAGGTGTGGAAAAAAGACAGACATTGGTATGCGTCCAACCCTTGACGTGACGGACTCTGCTGCAGCATACGACGGGCATAGGAGACACTTGCAG